>Ga0256839_1000154_pt1 | contig 90870 bp, 83 predicted proteins | sample 354166metaG_FD_185968 | JGI IMG/M metagenome (GOLD analysis project Ga0256839, IMG submission 185968) | Hydrothermal vent microbial communities from Mid Atlantic Ridge, Atlantic Ocean - 354-166 | ecosystem: Environmental > Aquatic > Marine > Hydrothermal vents | place: Atlantic Ocean: Mid... | reverse complement strand
ATGTTTTGTCGTATTCGGGGCTATTTATCCACTTGTCGAAAACAAGGGCTGAGTGCATCCGATGCGTTGGCGTTGGTTTTTGCGGGAAAATTACCCCATTTTGATTTAATGGGCTGAGTAGTTACAGTCATTTCGAGAAAGCAACGCAATCCGACTGCGGCGAGGACAGCATGGCAGCCGTCAAAGCTTGGTGCCGTAGAGCTGGCTCCAATAGTGGCTATACTCAGCTTCGGTATAAAAGATGGAAGCTGCACCAAATTCTTGGTATTTTGCACCCATGATATTGCGGCAGTGCCCGGGACTGTCGAGCAGCGCCACCATGGCATCTTTGGGTTCGATAAAGCCAGCCGCCAGATTTTCTCCATAAGTCGCCCACTTGTAGCCAACACGATCCAGGCGGGCACCAGCCTTCAACCCATCAGAACCCTCGTGCGCAAAGAAGTTGTTCTTCACCATATCGGCGTTATGAATTTCACCAGCTTTCACCAGCGTACAATTCCAGGTCAGCGCCCCCACCGGAGGATAATATTCTTTACCGCAGTACTGCCCTTCGGCACGCGCCTTGTTGACCAGTTCGAGCATTTCCCGTTGCAGCTCACTCAGGTCACACGCCGCCGTTTCGAAAGAGCGCTCGACCTCTTCCGGCGTGACTGTGATGGCTTGATCATACCCCCTGCCGTTGAGACCACTCCCTGATGCAACGGCAGAACTCTCGGAGCCAGACTCTTCTGGCACACATGCCGCATTGACAAGCGTTAAAGCACTGACTAACCCAAGCACACTGATCTTTTTTATTGTTTTCATTATCTCAGCCTGATCGTTTTTATTGTTATTGTTTTTTATTGCGCTGCGGATGATCTTTGCCCCCGTCAGTGCATGGCTGCATTGTGAAAGCTCTCGCTCCCGAAAACCACAGGCGGCAAAGACTTGCCGGATAAACACGCCGGATCTGGCAATCAGCGGGCGAAAATCGCCACGGCGACAAAGCTCGTGTGACCGCTTTACCCTGGCAAAGCGGCAATTCCTTGCCGGGCGGCAACATCGCAGCATGGCCATTCGCATTGGCAATGCGGTAAACTACGCAGGCCAGCCTCCTCCTCGCCCCCACTCATACCCAGCACATGCACACAGGTTTTAACCCCCGGGACATCGACTGTTTCCACTTCATGGGCTTCAGCTTCGACGAGCAGACCATGACGGCAACGTTGCGGTATGGGTTAGACGACAGCTACCTGTTCGAGGAGACAGTGCGCTTCCCGGCACCATCCACACCCCTTTCCGGCGGCCAGAAGCAGGCGCTGAGCAAGGCGTTGTCGCTGCTCCACCTGTTTGCCGGGATCAGCTATTACAAGGCCGCCATCCCACCGGATCTCAGCTTCAGCGCCCTGCCGCCCGACCCAGAGACTGCGGCACTGGTGGAAACGCTCTACCGGCATGGCCTCGGAGAGTTTGCCTTTCGCAACGATATTCGACTGCACGATCGCATCCATTTCCCTGATGGCGGTCCGACAGCGGAAGGCTCCATCGAACTCAGCCAAACCCATGGCGTCCTGGTGCCAGTCGGCGGTGGTAAGGATTCGATCGTCTCGATCGAGACACTGAAAGCGGCTGGTCAGCCAGTGACGCTGTTTTCGGTAGGCCAGGCCGAACCAATCCGGCAAACAGCGGAACGATCGGGCCTGCCCTGGCTCAGCGCACAACGGCAGCTGTCACCCACACTGTTCGAACTCAACCGGCAAGGCGCGCTGAATGGACATGTGCCCGTAACCGCCATTGTCTCGGTGATTGCTATTTGCACTGCGATCATTCATCGACAGGGTGCTGTTGTGCTGTCCAACGAGCGTTCGGCCAATGAAGGCAATCTGCAGCTCGATGACGGCTTCGTCGTCAATCATCAGTACAGCAAAGGGCTGGATTTCGAAATCGCACTGGCCCGTCACATCAGGCATCACGTTGTGTCAAATATCGATTATTTTTCGCTGCTACGCCCCTGGTCCGAGCTTGCGATTGCACGGCAGTTCTCACGCCACCAGCAATACCACGATGTGTTTTCCAGCTGCAACAGCAATTTCACCATCAATCGCACCGCCCCATCATCACGCTGGTGCCTCAACTGCCCCAAATGCCGTTTTGTATTCTTGGCACTGGCGCCCTTCCTCGACAAACGCCAGATGATCGATATTTTTGGCAAGAACCTGCTCGACGATAAAAACCAGCTAACGGGCTACGAGGCGCTACTGGGCATTGATGCGCACAAACCATTCGAATGTGTCGGCGAAGAAGCCGAATGCGCTGCCGCCTTTGTTCTTCTGTCGCAGCAGGGTGAGTGGAAAGACGATGTTATCGTCAACTATTTCCGGCAGCGGGTGTTACCCGGCATAGACGCAGCTGAAAAACTTCCGGAAAAATATTTGAGCGCGACTTCCCGGCATCATATTCCGCCACAATATCTGGAGATCGTTGGTGCCCATTTCGGATCTTGAGGGAAAGCACGTTGCCATTATGGGTTTTGGCACCGAAGGCCGGGCTGCGCTGAGATTGCTGCACGACAGCTTGCAGCACAGCCGTATCTCGGTTCTGGAAGAAAATACCGCATTCATTCAGCAGCAGGCTGAACGCAAGGATGCTTTTCCCGAAGTGGATTTCCGCAGCGGCGGCGCTGCATTTCATGCGCTTGAGCAATACGACGTCATTATCAAGTCCCCCGGCATCTCGCCTTACCGGCCGGAAATCAAGGCAGCAATCGCATCCGGCACAGAGCTGACCTCAGGAACCCAGCTGTGGTGCGACGCACACCCGCATGAGCGCCTGGTGATCGTTACCGGCACCAAGGGTAAGAGCACCACCTCGTCACTGATCGCGCATCTGCTCAACGCCAGCGGAAGGCGCACACAACTGATCGGCAATATCGGCACAGCCGCGCTGGAGGCATTTGCGCCCGACGAGCCACCCGAGTTCTGGGTCATGGAACTATCGAGCTATCAGGCGACCGGACTGCGCTGCAATGCCGAAGTCGCCCTGCTGCTGAACCTGTTTCCCGAGCATACCGACTGGCATGGCAGCACCGAGCAATATTATCGCGATAAAACCGATTTCCTCCGTGACCCAGGCATACGCTCCGTCATTGTCGAACGGGAAAAGCGGCATCTTCCCGACACAATTACAACGCTGGACACACTCGTCACCTATAACGACCCCAGCGGCATGCACTGCATCGATGGCAGCATTGTCGAGCGCGGCAAAACACTGCTCGATGCCTCTGATTCACCACTTCCCGGGGAACACAATCTGCTGAACATCTGCGCCGCACTAACGACGATCCGCCAGCTTGGCATCAAGCCCGACGAGGTTCTCTCTCACCTAAACAGCTTCAAGGGCCTGCCTCACCGGCTCTCGATACTCGGGCAACGAAATGGCATGCAATATGTCGATGACAGCATATCCACTACCCCTGAATCGGCGTTGGCGGCACTGCGCAGCTTTCCCGGAAAGCCATGCACGCAGCTGCTCGGCGGCTACGACCGCGATCTGGACTGGCACGTTTTCGCCGAGGCATCGCGCAACAGCAATCTGAACTGTGTGATTACACTGCCGGGCAATGCGGAGCGCATCGCATCGACACTCAGGCGTGCCAACCCCGATCTGCCGGTCATCGCGGCAACAGACATGAAAGATGCGGTTGCCAAGGCGGCGGCATCCACCCCGCCGGGCGGCGTCATCATTCTGTCGCCGGGCGCACCCAGTTATGGCAGTTATCGTGACTTCAGGGAGCGCGGCAATCATTTTGCACGTTATGCTGGGTTCAGCGTTGAGGACTAACCAGGATCCCCCCAGCTCAGACACAATACTCCGCCATCACACATCTGAGCACACCGTAGTCGAAACGCTCGCCGAGGGCGTCGAATAGCGGTTTCAGCCGACCTTCTTCGCAGGCTTTCATCTCTTCCATAGCGGCGAGAATTTCATCGAACTGTGCATCGTCGAGGTCAAGCACATCCCGCACGTCGAGCAACCCGGCTTCGATGGCATCAGCCAGGTGGGAAAACACGGTCGTGGTCTTGATGGATCGCTGTTGGGCAATGGCGTCCACATCCATGCCATCATGGAACAGCAGCAGTGTTTCATTGACGGTGTCGCTGAGCTTGTTATCGAATATTTCGGGCAACGGGTATGTCTTGATCACGCCCAGAAAGTCTTCGCCGTAGCGTTGCAGTTTCTGCTCGCCGACACCGCTGATCGTCGCGAACTCTTCCAACGTCGAGGGCCGGCTGCGCGCCATCGTCATTAATACCGTGTCGTGAAATATCACATAAGGGGGCACTTCCTGGGCTTTTGCCAGCTCAAGCCGCAGTTCACGCAGCGCCTCGAACAGCGGCTGATCGACCGACCGAAGGGCTGAAGCCTTGAGCGCTTTTTTCTCGCGGGCGGATTTGGCTGCCTTGCGCTGCTTGCGCAGTTGCAGCGTTTCTTCGCCGCGCAACAGGCTGCGGCATTTCGCGGTGAGCTGCAACGCACCATGGCTCTCGGCATTGACCGCAAGATACCCCAGCGCAATCAGCTGGCGGAAGATGCCGCGCCACTCGACAGCCGAAAATTCGGTGCCGATACCAAAAGTGCTCAAGCGGTCGTGGCCAAAGCGCTGGATACGCTCGTCATCCTTGCCTTCGAGAACATCCACCAGATAGTTGACGCCAAAACGCTGGCCGGTGCGATACACCGTGGAGAGCGCCTTTTGCGCGGCGACGGTGGCATCCCAGGTCTCGGGTGGAATCTGGCAGTTGTCGCAGTTACCGCAGGGTTCTTCCAGGGTCTCATCGAAATAGGCCAACAGCGCCTGACGGCGGCAGGTGGACAGCTCGCACAGCCCCAGCATCGCCTCCAGCTTCTGGTGTACCACACGCTTGTACTGCTCATCCGCATCACTGTCCTGGGTCATCTGCCGCAGCATGATGACATCCTGCAAACCATACGCCATCCACGCATTGGCCGGCTCACCGTCGCGCCCGGCACGCCCGGTCTCCTGGTAGTAAGCCTCAATACTCTTGGGCAGATTCAGGTGCGCGACAAAACGCACATCCGGCTTGTCGATACCCATGCCAAAAGCGATCGTGGCGACAATGATGACACCATCCTCACGCAGGAAACGCTCTTGATGCCGCTGCCTGGTCGCTGCCGGCAAACCCGCGTGGTAGGGCAATGCGACCCTGCCCTTGCCCTCCAGCCAGGCCGCGATGCTCTCGACTTTCTTGCGTGACAGGCAGTAGACGATCCCCGCATCGTCAGGGTGCTCCTGCTGAAGAAAGCGCCACAGCTGATCACGGCTGTTTTGCCCCTCGGCAATCGCATAGCGGATATTGGGACGGTCAAAGCTGTTGATGAACACCCTGGCCTGCTGCAAACCGAGCTGCTGGATGATCTCTTCCCGGGTACGGCAATCCGCCGTTGCCGTCAGCGCGATTCTCGGCACCCCCGGGTAGCGTTCGTGCAAAATACGCAGCTGCTGATATTCCTTTCTGAAATCATGCCCCCACTGAGATACGCAGTGGGCTTCGTCAATGGCAAAAAGCGACAACGGCGCACGATCGAGCAAACCGAGCATGCGCTCTGTCAATAGCCGCTCCGGCGCAACGTAGAGAAGATCGATTTCGCCACGCATCACCGCCTGCTCGATGTCGGCCTGGCTGTCGTAGTCCAATGTCGAATTGAGAAACCCCGCGCGCACCCCCAGTTGCTGCAGCGCATTGACCTGATCCTGCATCAGCGCAATCAGTGGCGACACGACGATGGCCACCCCCTCGCGCAACAATGCCGGGATCTGGAAGCAGAGCGACTTGCCACCTCCCGTCGGCATCAAGGTCAGCACATCCTCACCATCAAGCACAGCCTGGATGATCTCCTGCTGATGGTGGCGAAAGCTGTCGTAGCCGAAAACGTTCTGGAGCGTCTGGATTGCAGGCGTGGTCATGTTCTGATGATTCGCAGGAGGAGCGCAGATTTTACCATCAGTAACCCCCCGACTCTTTCCCCAATCACGCAGACGCCATAGAATTTTCGCGACTTGATCGACCTCAATGCAATAGCGATCACCAAGATCGTACCGTATGCACACTGCCCCACCCTCTTCCCACCAAGGAGAACCCTGCCCATGCCGGTCGTCGACAAATCATCCATCTGCGTGGTCGAAGTCGATTCCATGAATCGAATCCACTATGAAGAAGCCGACATGCTCAATGAGCTGGACGAGCTGATGCAGGCACATGAAGCTGGAAACACCAGTGACGATGCACTGGACGCGAAACTCGATGAATTCCTGCAACACATGACCGCCCATTTCCGCGGCGAGGAAGTACAGATGCAGGCAATCAATTTTCCACCCTACCCGATCCACAAGAGCGAACACGACGCCCAGATTGCCTTGGCAAACGAGAAAATCGACGCCTGGAAACAATCACGCGAACTGGAGCCACTGGCGGCGTATCTGCGCATCGAACTACCGCAGTGGCTGGATCAGCATATCGCAACAATGGACAAGGTGACTGCCCGGTTCTTTGCCATGAACGGCAAGGAAGTCAGCCTCGATCTATGAAGCGGTGAGAAATCCAGACGGTAACTTGCTCAGCTTACCCCCTGTGTGCGCCAACTCTGCGTCGCCTACATGGATGTAGGTGAGGGGCGTGAGCAGGATGCGGAAGCTTTGGAAGTGCTCATTTACACTTATAAACGCGGCTTTGGCTTCCTGCGTCGCTCTACCTCCTCCATCCCTGGAGTCGTCCGCGCTTCCGCCTTGATTTGACGCAAAACGGGGGCAATCTGAGCAGTTACGGGACTGTGTTGAGTAGTTACACCAGGCGTAACTCTATTCAGTAGGTAGGAAAATAGAGCTATGAGTGCTAACGATACACTGGCGGCAAGCCTTCAGGACGAGTCTTGAAGCGCCGATGCAGCCACATGTACTGCTCGGGGTGCTGGCGAACGATCTCCTCCAGCACCTCATTGCTCCTTCTCGCATCGGTAACATCATCACCGGAAGGATAGTCATCGAGGGCGGGCATGATTCGAATCTCAAACCCCTGATCGCCTGGCAAGCGCACCGGGAAATAGGGAACGACCTTCGCCCCCGTCTTCGCCGCGAACTTTGCCGTGGCCGTCAGCGTCGCCGTCGGCACACCCAGAAAATCGGCGAATACACCCTGTTTCAGCCCAAAGTCCTGATCCGGCGCATACCAGACAGGATTGTTGTCAGCCAAACTGCCCAGCATGGCACGCAAGTCCTGGCGTTTGAACACAAGCCCGCCGTAACGACCACGCCCCCGCAACATCAGCACCTCAACCAGCGTATTTCGGGATCGTTTATACATTGCGTAGAGCGGCTTGCCATGACGCGACATCGTTTCGGCCAGTATCTGGCCACCAATATCCAGTGCCATCATATGGCCCGTCAGCAGGATCACACCCTTGCCATGATCGAGCGCTTCCAGCAGATGCTCTAGACCAGTAATCGCCCCCATGTCCCTGATTTGGCGATCACTCCCCCACCAGGAAACCCCAGTATCGAGAATGGCCATGCCAAGGTGCTGAAAATTCTCCCGTAGCAACGCATTGCGCGCGGCCGCATCGAGATCGGGGAAACAAAGCTGGAGATTCAATTCGGAAATGCGCCGGCGTTTGCCAGCAAGACGGTACAGCAGCTTGCCCAAGGCACGGCCAAGTGCGCAGCGCCAGCGATAGGGCAGGAAACTCACTAGGCGCAACAGGCCAAAACCGAACCATAACAGCCAGTAGCGAGGCTTGAGGACTTCCCGCCAAGGGATGGCGGGGCGTGTCAAGGCTTATGCGGCGACATAGGCCGGCCGCTTACCGCAATAGCGCCGACACCGCCTTGAAGTGCTCATCGGCGGAATCGCGCAACCATTCAAACAGAATCGATTCAGTCGGCGCGACAATCGCACCGGCATGGCGCAGCCGAAAAAGCGCACTTTTCCAGTGCGCCATGCGCTGGGAGCAGACGGCATCATCGACGACAAATACCTCGAAGCCGTCATCAAGCAACTCCAGCACCGTCTGCAACACACAGATATGCGTTTCCATCCCGGTAATGACAACCTGACGCTTGTGCGTATCTCGCAGCGCTTCGTGAAACGCCTTATCGGAACAGCAGGAAAACCGCGTCTTGTCGAAATACTGCGCCGAAGGCGGCATGGCGTTCTTTACCTGCTCCGTCGTTGGGCCCAACCCAAGCGGGTATTGCTCGGTATAGAACACCGGGATATCGAGCAAGGCGGTTGTTTGTAGCAAATGCTCGATATTGTCAAGCATGCGACCACGCGCCGGCTCCACCATGGCCGCAAGCAAGCGATCCTGAATATCCACACACAGCAACAGGCTGTCTTCCTTGCGGCACAGTGGCGCCATAATTACATCCAATTATTGATTTGTTCCAGATCCCCGGCTTTCAGGACACCCGCCGCCTGCTTCAGGCGAAGCGTGCTGACGATGTAATCATAGCGTGCCTTGGAATAATCCCGTTGCGCGCGATAGGTTTCGCGCAGTGACAGCAATACATCGACCGAGGTTCGTGTGCCCACTTCAAAACCTGCCTGAGTCGCCTTTGCCGCAGTCTCGGTCGAGGCCAACGCCTGCTTGAGCGCCTTGACCCGGCTGATGCCGGACTGCACCGTCAGAAACGAGGCGCGGGTCTGACGAATGATTTCCCGTTTCTGCAATTCATATTGATGTTTTGCCTGGCGATGCAGTTCCGCCGCTTCGGCCACCTGCGCGCCGACCAAGCCACCGGAGTAGATCGGCAGTTTGAGGCCAATTCCCAGGGTCTTGTCCGTCGCCTCACCCTTGCTGAAGCCGCCTCCATCGTCCTGCACACCAGCCTCAGCCTTGAAACTGAGAATCGGCAGATGACCTGCGCGACGCCGCTTCACTTCGCGTGCCGCCAGTTCCACACCCATTTCCGCAGCCTTCAATACCACACTGTTGGCAATTGCCTTGTCGACCCAGGCATCGAGAGTGTCGGAGTCAGGCGCTTGCGGAATGAAGCTGTCTTGCAACCGCGCCAGATCGTCCGGCAACTGCGCAACAATGACCCGCAGAGCCTCCCTGGCGACATCGACCTGATTGACAGCATCAATCTCTTGCGCCACCGCGAGGTCGTACTGCGCCTCAGACTCCTTGACATCGGTGATCGCGATCATGCCAACACTAAAGCGCTCGCGCGTCTCTTCGAGCTGACGCGAAATGGCTTCCTTTTCCGCTTGGGCAAAACGCAGATTATCCTCGGCGCTCAGCACCCCGAAATAGGCCTCGGCGGTACGGACAATCAGATCCTGCCGTTCAGCCTCGATCTGGGCTGCAGCCTGCGCGATTTGCACATCCGCCTGGGAAGCCCGAATCCAGCTGGCACGATCAAATAACACCTGATCAAGCCGGATACCGTAGGTTTTACGACTGTATTTATCATCAGTAAACGCCGGATTGGCGTTGTCGTAGGAGATATCCTTCTTGTCGTATCCAGCGGATGCATTGATTTGTGGCAACAGAGGCGCACGCGCCTGAGGTTTGGCCTGAAGTGCCGCCCGATACTTGGCCTCGGCCGCTGCCAGCGCTGCATCAGCCTCCGCCGCTTGGCGGTATACCTCCACCAACGTATCCGACCACGCCACCGGGGACAGCATCCCCGACACGAAGAGGCTTCCCGCCACGATGTTTCTCAAGCGATTCATCATTTCATCCCGTAAAATTGCGATCGCGCCAGTATATTAGAGTTTCCTGAAAGACAACACGGACAGAGTGCACGGTTTTATACCCGCGCCTGTGGCTCGATACCCTTATCAGAACACGAAGGCTGGCCGCTTTTCCCTGCCAACCAAGGCTTTCAGATCCAGTTCGAACAGCGTTTCCCGAGCGAAACTATCATCAACACTGCGGGTAACCAATATCGCATTCATGACCGGTGCTTCGCCGACAACGATAAACAACCTGCCGCCCGGTTTGAGCTGCTTTTCAAAGCAAGGGTCATATTCCGGCAACGACCCCGTCACGGCAATCACATCGAAATATCCCGGTGGCTCATTCCAACCGAAAGCCGCATCGCCCTGCTGCCAGGTCACATTGCCAATTCCCTGCGCCGCACACCGCGCCTTTGCCTTTTCTGACAGATCACCATGAATCTCTACCGTAAACACATGAGAAGCCAATGTTGCCATGCAGGCTGTGGGGTAACCACTACCGGTACCAACTTCCAGTACCACATCGGTTTCGCGAATCCGCAGCGCCTGCATCATTCGCCCTTCGACGCGTGGCGGCATCATCGATTCGCCATGACCGATCGGCAATTCCACATCGGCAAACGCCAATGCGCGATACGCCTCATCGACAAACTGTTCACGCGGTACTGCCGCCATCACATCGAGCACCCGCTGATCAAGCACATCCCAGGGCCTGACCTGTTGCTCGATCATGTTGAGTCGCGCAGTTTCAAGGTCGAAATTCGTCATGGCATGGTCCTGTATAGAGACATGGGATCGGCGGACAGTTTAGCCCGGATTTGCCGACAGACCAAACAACAACCTGTGTGACGCCGATCTCGCAACCGCATCGCCCCGACGTACTCCGCCTCACTTTCCATGAAATGCCGACCAAATGCCTTGCAACAGCAGTTCACGATCACTAAAGTGGAACGACTATCACCTAGCAGAAGTGATTAGACATACTGCTTCGATATCAGGAAGCCTCTCAACAGGCACAAAATAAGCATGGAGGATGCATGCGCTCTTACGAAGAGACCGTCGAACGGGCCGCGGAACTGGTCAGGATGGTCATCCCCAAACTGGCCTCGGCGCGACAGCCAATCAATCCCATCAACTATGCGCTATGGTACGAGTATTACCTTGGGCGCAACAAGGCATTGATGGATGTCCTCGACACCCTCCTCGCAGATCCCGGCAAATATACCAACGAGGAGGCCGAGGAGCTGTTCCGTCTGCACATCATGGGCACCAGCTCCGATCGTCTGGAGATGATCGGTAACAAGGTCAACAGCATCCTCGACAGCACCTCTGATTTGCTCAACAACACGGACGAGCATCTAGAACAGTTCAACCGCGAAGTAATCCACACCAAGGCCGTTCTCGACGAAGCGATCGATCCAGCGGAAATTCGCCCATTGATCAGCGGCCTGATATCAGCGTCAGATTCCGTTATCACGGCCAACAAGGCATTGTGCCAACAGATTGCCATTCGCGGCGATGAAATCGAACGCCTGCGGGAAGAGATCGAAACCGCTCGCGCCGAAGCAGCTCGCGACCCACTCACCGGCCTGGCCAATCGCAAGACCTTTGACGAGGCGTTGGCCAATGCCCTGAGTGAAAATAGAGAACAGGATCGCTATTGCTGCCTGATCATGGTCGATATCGACCGGTTCAAAGTGATCAATGACACTTTCGGCCATCTCGTCGGCGACCGCGTCATTCGCTTCATCGCTAACGCACTCACCGATTCAGTAAAAGGCCGCGACACCGTGGCACGGTTTGGCGGGGAGGAGTTTTGCGTCATCCTGCCCAATACCAAGCCAGAAGGCGCACAGATTGTTGCCGAAAGCATCCGCAAAACCATTGAGGAAGCCCGACTGAGGCGCAGCAAAGACGGCGAATTGCTCGGCAAGATCACCGTCTCGCTTGGCGTCGCCTGGGCCAGCCCCGGTCAGAACAGTAATGACCTGATCGATCTTGCTGATCAGGCGTTGTATCAGGCAAAACGCAGTGGGCGCAACCGCGTCGCGATTGGCGGCCAATGCCAAGATGGACCAGCCGTCGCAGCCACCGGCTGAACCAACCCGCATTTCAGCCACAAAAAAACGCCCCGTCGGGGCGTTTTTTTGTGCGCGACGACACCGAACCCGGTGCTAACGAAACGCTTACTTGAGTTTTTCCTTGATACGGGCAGCCTTGCCAGTACGTCCCCGCAGATAGTAGAGCTTGGCCCGGCGCACGTCACCACGACGCTTGACCTTGATACCGGCAACCATCGGGCTATGTGTCTGGAAAACTCGCTCGACGCCTTCGCCATGAGACATTTTACGTACGGTGAACGATGAATTGAGGCCGCGGTTGCGAACGGCGATCACCACGCCTTCGAAGGCCTGCAGGCGCTCGCGATTACCTTCTTTCACTTTCACGTCGACGACAACCGTATCACCCGGAGCGAACTCGGGAATATCGGATTTAAGCTGTTCTGCTTCCAGTTGATCGATGATGTTCATGCTCTTCTATACCCTAATCTGCAAATTTCACCCGGTGACCGAAGTCAGCCATCTGCCACTTTCGGGTTCCGGGAACCTGTTTTCAATTTGTTGAGGACTTGCCGGTCCTCGTTGCTAAGCGCCGCGCTATCCAACAACTCGGGACGCCATTTCAGCGTCGCCTTCAGCGACTGCTCACGCCGCCATCGTTCGATGTTACCGTGATGCCCGCTCAGCAGTACATCGGGAACTCGTCTGCCATCGATGACCTCTGGCCGCGAAAAATGCGGATAATCCAGCAAGCCATTCATGAATGAGTCCTGCTGCGCCGAATCCTTGTGCCCCAGCGCACCGGGCAACTGACGGACGATCGCATCGATCAGCAACATGGCTGGCAACTCGCCACCACTGAGGACGTAGTCACCTACCGATATCTCTTCGTCGACATGCGCTTTGATAAAACGCTCGTCGATACCCTCGTATCTACCAGCAATCAGGATGACGCGCGACCGGCCCGCCATCTCATTCACCGTAGCCTGCTCAAGGCGCTTACCCCGCGGCGAGAGATACACCACCTTTGCGCCGGCAGGATCATCCCGACGCGCTGCTTCAAGCGCATCAGTCAATGGCTGATACAGCATCACCATGCCTGGGCCACCACCGTAAGGCCGATCATCGACCGTACGATGGACATCATTCGTAAAATCGCGCGGGTTCCAGGTCTCGAGCTGGAACAGCCCCTTATCCAGCGCCCTGCCGGTGATGCCATGCAGCGCCACCTGCCGAACCAGTTCGGGAAACAGCGTGATCACATCGAATCGCATCACGCGCTACTCCCCCTGCAGGTAATCCAGCCCCCAATCAACGACGATCTCGCCCGCATCAAGATCGACAGACTTGACGATTTGCGGCTGGGAAAACGGCACCAGCCTCTTTATGTCGCCACGAATGACGAGTACATCATCTGCACCCGTCTCCAGCAAGCCGGTTACCTCGCCAAGCGACTCACCGGCCAGATTGCGGACCTGCATGCCAACCAGGTCAGACCAATAATATTCACCACTTTCGAGGACATCGAGCTGCTCACGGTATATCGCCACTTCGACATCGCGCATGGCCAGCGCCTCGTCACGATCAGCAACACCATCGAGACTGACCACAATGCTTTTGCCCTGCTTGCGACCATCGATCACCTCGACACTGCACCAATCACCACCCTGCCGGATCAACCAAGGGTTGTAGCGCAGGATGTTTTCTCGTGGCTGCGTCCAGGAATAGACTTTGAGCCACCCCTTCACACCGTGAGCGCCGATCAACTTGCCGACGATAACGGGTGAATCCTTCGCCGTGTCAGGCATCAAGTCGAACCTGAATCAGGCGGCAGCCTCTTCGGCAGCAGGGGCGGCTTTTTTCGCCTGTTTCCAGAGCGTCGCGGCGCGATCGCTCATTTTCGCGCCCTTGCCCAGCCAATGCTCGACACGATCTTTATCGACGTGCAGACGCACTTCCTGGCCACGAGCCATGGGATTGAAATAGCCCAGACGCTCGATATAGCCGCTATCACGACGCTTGCGGGAATCGGTAACTACAATGTGATAAAACGGATGACGCTTTGCACCACCTCTAGCCAAACGAATAACGACCATAGTCTATATCAACCTGATACTGTGAAATTATCGGCGCCAACATGACCCCGACTCAAAGAGACGCGCGATTCTACGTGACTACTCCGCACGATTCAACAATAGTTTGAGCTATCCACAACTGCCTCAGAACGGCATACCGCCCATGCCCCCACCACCCATACCGCCGGGTGGCATGCGCCCTTTCATCGCGCGCATCATGTTCTTCATGTTGCCGCCCTTGCCAAACTTCTTCATTGCCTTGCGCATTTGCAGATGTTGCTTCATCAGTCGGTTCACTTCCTGAATCTGGGTGCCGGAGCCATTGGCGATCCGGCGCTTGCGTGACCCTTTGATGATGTCGGGAAAGCGACGCTCCTGTGGCGTCATGGAATTGATGATCGCGATCATGCGATCGAACTGACGGTCATCGAGCTGTTTCTTCGCCGCTTCAGGGATGCTGGACATGCCGGGCAGTTTGTCCATCAGACCGGACAGCCCCCCCATGTTCTGCATCTGCAGCAGTTGTTCACGCAGATCGTTCATATCGAAATTCTTGCCACGCTTGATCTTGCGGGCAAGCTTGGCGGCCTTCTGGTGATCGACCTTTTCCTGCGCTTCCTCGACCAGGCTGACGATATCGCCCATGCCCAGGATGCGCGACGCCACCCGATCCGGATAAAACGGTTCCAGCGCATGCGACTTCTCGCCGGTACCCATGAACTTGATCGGCCGGCCGGTAATCTGCCGCACTGACAGCGCAGCACCGCCACGCGCATCACCATCGGCCTTGGTCAACACGACACCGGTCAACGGCAGTGCATCACCGAAGGCCTTGGCCGTGTTGGCGGCATCCTGCCCCGTCATGCTGTCGACAACGAAGAGGGTTTCCACGGGCTCGATCGCCGTGTGGATGCGCTTGATCTCGTCCATCATCGCATCATCGATATGCAGGCGGCCTGCCGTATCGACCAACAACACGTCTTTCAGTTGCTTGCGCGCATCCTGTATCGCAGCCTGCGCAATCTTGACCGGATCATCATTGACTGACGAGGGAAAGAAGGTCGCCCCCGTCTCTTTCGCCAATGTCTGTAACTGGTCGATTGCCGCCGGGCGATAGACGTCGGTACTGACCACCATCACCGACTTGCCAGCCTTTTCCTGCAACCAGCGCGCCAGCTTGCCGATACTGGTCGTCTTGCCCGCACCTTGCAGGCCAGCGACCAGCACCACCGCCGGCGGCTGCGCAGCGAGGTTCAAGCCCTCGTTCGCCTCACCCATCAGCGCCACGAGTTCGTCGTTGACGATCTTGATGAACGCCTGGCCAGGCGTCAGGCTGTTGAGCACCTCTTTGCCGATCGCACGTTCCTTGACGCGGGCAATGAAATCCTTGACCACCGGCAGCGCCACATCGGCTTCGAGCAGGGCCATGCGCACTTCACGCAGGGCATCTTGAATATTGTCTTCGGTCAAACGCGCCTGGCCGCGCAGGCGTTTGACCGTCGACGTCAGGCGTTCACTTAAACTGTCAAACATTCAGACTCCAACAGACATGTATATGTGTTTGATACCAGCCGGCAATTCCATTTATCGGGACACCCCTGCCGTCACGGCAATAATCATCCACCTTGGGCGGAATTGCGCTAGAATCGGGCGAATACGTTTCCGGGAATAATGCACGTTCATGGCAGATATCGCTACCCTCATCGCGTCAGCGGGATACTTGATCACTGCCCTGTTGATCTACCGCTACATCCGGCGCGGCAAAGCATCACGAACACTGGCGGCAAGCTTCGGCGCCATGTGGGCCGCCGCGCTCTTCTTCCATGCCATTGCGCTTGGGCAGTCATTGCTGTCACCGGTCGGGCTCGATCTCAGTTTCCACAATGCCATCTCGCTCGTCGTTTGGCTGGTCAGCCTGCTGCTGTTCGTGACCAGTATGCGCTGCCCGATGGAAGTCGTCGGCATTCCTACACTGAGCATCGGCGCCTTCCTGATTGCCGCCGGCGTCTTTCACCCCGACCTGAAGGCACAGATCGTCCAGGGTGAACCCGGGCTGGAATGGCATGTACTTGGCTCCCTGCTCGCCTTTGCACTGTTCACACTGTCGGCAGTACAGGCCGTGGTGCTCGCCTATCAGGATCACCGCCTGCGCAACCACCAGCTCAAGGGCTGGGTCTCACAGCTGCCATCGCTGCAATTCATGGAGAGTTTTCTGTTCCAGCTGATCGGCCTGGGCTTTGTACTGCTGACGCTGTCACTGATCAGTGGCTGGCTATTCCTCGACAATCTGCTTGCGCAACACCTTATCCACAAAACCGCACTCTCGCTGCTCGCATGGATCATCTTCGGCACCCTGCTACTCGGCAGGGCATTTGCGGGCTGGCGTGGCAGAACGGCTGTCAGGCTAACGCTATTCGGCTTTTCGCTGCTGACACTGGCCTATTTCGGCAGCAAGCTGGTGGTGGAGATCATTCTTGGTCACTAGACGCATTTACTCGTAATGGCGGAAATTCCTCTGAGCGTGCTGTTCGGCGCGCTGGTCGTCCTGCTGGGCCTGTCGGCCTTCTTTTCCGGATCGGAAACAGCGCTGATGTCGTTGAACCCCTATCGCCTCAAGCATATGGCGGATCAGGGGCACCCCGGCGCCAAACGCGCCTGGAAACTGTTGCAGCAACCCGACCGGCTGATCGGGCTGATCCTGCTGGGCAACAATTTCATCAATATCATTATCACGCAGTTGGCCACCTTTATCGGCTACCGGCTGTTCGACGACTCCGGTATCGCCATCGCCACCGGCGTGCTGACGCTGGTGCTGCTGATCTTTGCCGAAGTCGCCCCAAAAACCCTCGGCGCACTGCATTCGGAAAAACTCGCCTACCCTGCCGCATTCATTTACACACCATTGCTGAAACTTGCCTACCCGATAGTCTGGCTGATCAACAAGATGGCCAACAGCGTCCTTGCGCTGATTGGTGTGCCGACGCAGATCCACAATGGCAATGCACTCAGCCACGAAGAACTGAAGAGCGTCGTCAAGGAGGCCGGTGAGCATATCGACCGCAGCCACCAGGAAATGCTGCTGCGGGTACTCGAACTCGAAAAAGCCTCAGTCAAGGACATCATGATCCCCCGCGCCGAAATCGAAGGTATCGACCTAGAATGGCCTCCCGAAGAGATCGAAAAGACCATTATGCAATCCAACTACACGCGCATGCCGGTCTACGTGGGCAATATCAACAATATCGTCGGCTACATCCACATGCGCCGCATTCTGTCACTGGCCACTGCCGATATGCTCGACCGCGAACATATCGAAAAGCACATGCGCAAGCCCTACTTCATTCCTGAAAGCACATCGCTGACGCAACAGCTACTCAACTTCAAAAAGGCGCGCCGCAGCCACGCCATCGTCGTCGATGAATATGGCGACGTACAGGGGCTGGTGACGATGGAAGATCTGCTCGGCGAAATCGTCGGCGAATTCGCGCTCGACTCCGGCGTATTATCGGAAATCCTGCCACAAAACGACGGCAGCTACATCGTTGAAGGCAGCATCAATATCCGCCAGCTCAACCGCAGCCTGAACATGAATCTGCCTGACGAGGGACCGCACACACTCAACGGGCTGATCACCGAATATCTGGAAGCCATCCCCGACGCCCCCACCTGCGTCATGATCAATGGCTACCCCCTGGAAATCACCAAAACCACTGATAACTCGATCGCCCTGGTCCGGGTCTGGCTGGAGCGCAAGCAGGATGCGGGCAACGATGGCGAAAGCTAAGCTCCAGTTCCGCTGTCAGGATTGTGGCTCGCTGCAACCCAAGTGGATGGGCCAGTGCCCTGACTGCAATGCCTGGAACTCGCTGGTCGAAGAAACAGCGAGTGCAGCCAAACCGGCAGGAACCAACCGCTTCGCCGGTTACGCCGGCAGCAACAGCATCCAGAAACTGCACGAGGTCGATCTCTCCGCAGCGCCGCGCATCAGCAGTGGCCTGTCCGAGCTGGACCGCGTCATGGGCGGCGGCATCACTGGCGGCTCGGTGACGCTGATCGGTGGCGACCCCGGCATCGGCAAATCAACGCTGCTGATCCAGACGCTGGCCTATTTGCAAGGCGTTCCCGCGCTCTATGTATCCGGTGAGGAATCTGCCCAGCAGATCAGCATGCGTGCGCGCCGTCTCGGACTCAAAGCCGACCATATCGAGCTCTACACCGAGACCTGCGTCGAACACATCATCGCCACCATTCTCGACAAACGCCCACGCGTCGCCGTCATCGACTCGATCCAGACCCTGTTCACCGAGCAACTCCAGTCAGCGCCTGGCTCCGTCGCCCAGGTGCGCGACAGCGCCGCCCAGCTGGTACGGATGGCCAAACAGCATCACATCTCGCTGTTCGTCGTCGGCCATGTGACTAAGGAAGGTGCGCTGGCAGGCCCGCGGGTGCTGGAGCATATGGTCGATACCGTGCTCTATTTCGAAGGTGATCCGGACGGTCGCTACCGGGTACTGCGCGCAGTGAAGAACCGCTTTGGCGCCGTCAACGAACTCGGCATCTTCGCCATGACCGAAACGGGCCTGAAGGCGGTCAACAATCCCTCGGCCATCTTCCTGTCACGCCATGATGACCCGGTCTCCGGCAGTGTCGTCATGGTCAGCCGCGAAGGCACTCGGCCGCTGCTCGTCGAAGTACAGGCGCTGGTCACCGACAGCCACGCCTCACAACCGCGGCGCGTCACCGTTGGCCTGGAACACAACCGCCTTGCCATGCTGCTGGCAGTGATCCAGCGCCACGGCGGCATCACGATGCACGACCAGGACGTGTTCATCAATGTCGTCGGCGGCGTCAAGATTGCCGAGACCGGTGCCGACCTGCCCGTTGTGCTCTCGGCGCTATCCAGCTTTCGGGATTTGGTACTGCCACAGAAAATGATCGCCTTCGGCGAAATCGGCCTCGCCGGAGAGATCCGCCCCGTCGCCTATGGCGAAGAGCGCCTCAAGGAAGCAGCCAAACATGGTTTCAAACAAGCCGTCATCCCCCATGCCAACGCGCCGAAAAAGAAGATCAAAGGCATGGAAGTCATTGCCGTCAAACGGATTCAGGATATCATTGGGCTCGACTTTTTCTGACGGAAACCAACGCCATGAGCATGCAGGAAACCATTGAGACCAAACTGAAGGAAACCTTCGACCCTGTGCATCTGGAAGTGGAGAACGAAACCCATATGCACAACGTGCCACCCGATGCCGAATCGCACTACAAAATCACATTGGTCAGCGCCGCCTTCGATGGTCTGCCGCTGATCAAGCAGCACCGCCTCGTCAACGAGACACTGAAAGAGGAATTACAGAAAATTCACGCCCTGGCGCTGCACACCTATACGCCGGACCAATGGTTCGAGCGCAGCGGAAAAGCCCCGGAATCGCCGCCCTGCCTCGACGGCGGTAACGCTAAGATCGGCTGATCCCGACTTCCATTCATGGGCAAGGTCATCGCATTCAAGAAACCCTCGCTGCAGGAGAAACACAAGGGTAATACGCTTTGTCGACGGGGGTTTCACAAGTGGGTGCTTGAGAGTGACAAGAAATTCGACGTGAAGTTGGGGAAGCTAGTCACCGCATGGCGCTGCCAACGCTGCGGCAAGCGCCGGACAAAAGCGCTCTGATCGACGACATCCAGTCAGCACATAAGCATAAGGGTGCGCACGCTCATCGCGCGCACACCCTGGGTTTGTTTTACCTTGCACGCTCAGCTGTCAACGTCATCCAACTTGCGGATGCCTGCCAGCAACCAGTCGGCATTCGGATCATCGGCCGGATGCTCTACGTGCCAGATGTCGGCGAAAGCCTCGGGTTCACCACCTGGCTCCTGCTCATACCCCTGAAACAGGATCGCGGCCACGACTTTGTCACCATCGCGTAGCAAATCCAGCAATCGAGGTTGCAGGTCGATGATCTTCGTCTCCTGCTGCGCCGGCAAGGCTGCCCGCTCCTTGCTGATATACGCCAGGAACTCCGGGGTGACGTATTCCTCAATCAAGGACATATCACCGCTGTCCCACGCTTTTTGCAGGGTCATGAAATGGTTGGCTGCTTCCGCCATGAACGCATTTTCATCAAACCAGTCCGGCTGTGCCGACAATGCTTCGCCTTTCAGCCCTGAACCGATTTCCGGCACTTGAAAACCGCCACTGGCGGACTGCCGCGTCTGCACCTCGGGCGCCGGCGGTGGTTGATATCCTGCCGGACCAGCTGCTGCTTCTCGAGGATGGGCCGTTGCTGCGTTACGACGCATTGCCCGAAACAGCGCCACACCACCCAAGGCCAACCCACCGAGCAGCAAGATATCGAAAAAGTTGATGTTCTCGAAAGCGCCGCCAAAAAACAGCGCTGCCAGCAAACCACCGGCAGCCAGGCCACCGAGCATACCCATCATGCCGCCACGGTTTGTCTTTCCCGCGGAGCCGGCTGCCTGTTGCGCCTGGCTGGGCTGACGAGCCGACTGTGCTGGTGCTGCCGGCTGCTTCGCCGGACGGGAATATTGATAGCTTTTACCAAAACTCTTGCCGCCACCGAGCCGCTTGGCTTCAGCAGGAGGAGCAACAAAAACGGTTGTAACAAGCGCAACCACAACCAATGTAAACAGGGTTTTCATATTGAACATCAATATTCTCTCCAATCAGTGACAACGATGCCGTTCAACATAGGCGGCTACAGTGTCGCATGCAAGAACATCCTGACCGAAACGTGGAATCCCACATTACCAAACGGCAATCTGGACAATCACCACCACCGGGCTTTGAATCCCCCTGTGCACCGGCGCATCCAAGCCGGTACCGCTAACGTACTCGTTCGCAGCCAAAATGGAGCCTTAGACGATGACAACAACGCGCAACACCTTCCTGATGATCCTGCTGCTGGCAGTCGGCCTGTTAGCCGCTTGCAGCCGTGACGCCGAGGCCGTACACGGGTATACCAATGTGTCCAACGAGGAATTGAAATCACTGCTGCAACAGGGCGTCACCCTGGTGGATATCCGCCGTCCGGAAGAGTGGCGGCAGACCGGCATCGTCAAGGGCTCCCACAAGATCACGCTGTTCGACCGCAACGGCCGCGTCGTGCCCGACTTCCAGGAGAAGTTCGAGGCCATCACCGATCCCGACAAACCGGTCGTGCTGATCTGCCGTACCGGCAACCGCACCGCCGTCGCCAGCAAAATGCTGTCACAGCAGCTTGGTTACAAGAAGATTTACAACGTGGAACGCGGCATCACCGACTGGATTCGCAAGGGCAACCCAGTGGTCAGGAACTGACGCGCCCTGCCAGTCGTTCAATCGTATCGGCGGGCAAAATACTCATATGCCGATACTTGCCGCGCATGTGGCTGGTCACGGAGGCGAGCACGATCACCGTGGCCAGCAGCCAAACACCATACTCACCAACGGCGGGCACCAATGCCAACAAGCCGAGTTTCAGGAACACCGCAAGCCCCCGCAGCTCGACGACAAAACTGAAACTGCCGTACAACTCGATCAGCACCATCAATCCACCGCTGACCATCGCCAGCCAGAGCCATGGCGCAAGCTCACCGTTTGGCTGCCCAAACCAGTACCCGCCGGTGAACACTGAAAACCCAAGAATATGCAGTGACCGCAGCGACACATTGAGCAGACGACTGGCGGGCAGGTAGCGATACCGGGCAGGAAAGAGCAGTGCAAAGAGTCTGTTCATGGGTGCATACGACCCACGCTATTCAGGCCCAACGTTGCCGATGAATCGCTGGCGGTTCCAGGCTGGTCCAGCAGACACCGAATCATTGATCAGGGTCGTAGGCCAGGTTTGGCCCCAGCCACTTCTCCATCAGCTTCAGTTCCATGCCTTTGCGTTGCGCATAGTCCTCGACCTGATCCTCGTTGATCTTGCCAACAGCAAAGTAACGCGCATCCGGATGGGAAAAATACAACCCGGAGACCGCTGCGGTCGGCACCATCGCCTTGGATTCGGTGAGCCAGATGCCGGTATTGGCTTCGGCGTCGAGTAGCTGCCAGAGCAAGTCCTTCTCGGTGTGATCGGGGCTGGAGGGATAGCCCATCGCCGGGCGGATGCCCTGGTATTTCTCGGCAATCAGATCGGCATTGTCCAGCGCTTCATCGGGCGCATAGCCCCATAATTCACGCCGCACCTTGGCGTGCAGCCATTCGGCCTGCGCCTCGGCGAGCCGATCGGCAAGCGCCTTCAGCATCAGACTGTTGTAGTCATCGTGGTCTTTTTCGAACGCTGCCACATGCTCGTCGATCCCTTCCCCGGCGGTACAGGCAAAGCCACCGATCCAGTCCGGCTTGCCGCTCTCTTTGGGCGCGACAAAGTCTGCCAGGCATTCGTTGTACTTCCCCGCTGGCTGCTTGCCCTGCTTGCGCAGGTTGTGGAAAGTCAACAGGATCTGCTCGCGGTTCTCGTCCTCGTAGACCTCGATGTCATCACCGACCGCATTGGCAGGAAACAGCCCAACCACCGCATGGGCCTTGAGCCAGCTTTCATCGACGATGCGATCGAGCATTGCGGTGGCATCGGCGTATAACTTGCGCGCTTCCTCACCCTTGTCGGCATCATCCAGAATCTGCGGGAAACGACCGCGCAGTTGCCAGGCGTGAAAGAAGAAAGTCCAGTCGATGAATGGCAGCAGTTCGCTCAACGGGATGTCGCGCAATACCGTGATCCCCGGCTGCAATGGCTGCGGTGGCGTATAGCCGGCCCAGTCGATTGGCGTTGGGTTAGCACGGGCTTGCTCGATCGGAATCAGGTTCCGCGCCTCGTCTTTCCCGGCACGGCGTTGACGCACCTGCTCGTATTCCTGCGTTGTCTCGGCAAGAAATGACGCTTTCTGATCCTCCGACAACAACGTCGATGCAACACCCACCGCACGAGACGCATCGGCGACGTAGATCACGCCGTGTTCGTATTGCGGTTCAATCTTGACTGCGGTGTGCGCCTTCGAGGTCGTCGCACCGCCAATCATCAGCGGAATATCGAAGTCCAGCCGCTTCATCTCTTTGGCGACATGCACCATTTCATCCAGTGACGGCGTGATCAGGCCGGACAGACCAATGATATCGACGCCCTCATCACGCGCTGTCTGCAAGATCTTGTCTGCCGGCACCATTACGCCCAGGTCGATAACCTCGTAGTTGTTGCATTGCAGCACGACGCCAACGATATTCTTGCCGATGTCATGCACATCGCCCTTGACCGTCGCCATCAGGATCTTACCCGCATTTTCGGCCGGGCATTCGGCCTTTTCGGCTTCCAGATAGGGTTCCAGCCAGGCCACCGATTTTTTCATCACCCGCGCCGACTTGACCACCTGGGGCAGAAACATCTTGCCGGCGCCGAACAGGTCACCGACGACATTCATGCCATCCATCAGCGGACCTTCGATCACATTGATCGGTCGGCCCAGTTTCTCCAGCGCCTCTTTGGTATCGTCATCGATAAACTCGGTAATCCCTTTGACCAGTGCGTGTTGCAGGCGTTTCTCCACGGTCCAGGAGCGCCATTCCTGATCCTCTTTCTTGTCAGCAATAGCGCCATCACCGGCATACTTTGGTGCAATATCAACCAGACGCTCACCGGCTTCGGGATCGCGGTTGAGGATCACATCCTCGACAGCGTTACGCAGCTCATCGGGCACCTCATCGTATACCACCAGCTGCCCAGCGTTGACGATGCCCATGTCCATGCCAGCCTGAATCGCGTGGTAGAGGAACACCGCATGAATCGCCTCACGTACCGGGTTGTTGCCGCGGAACGAGAACGACACATTCGACACCCCACCGGAGACCATCGCGTGCGGCAGGTTCTGTTTAATCCAGCGTGTTGCTTCGATGAAATCGACAGCGTAGTTGTTGTGTTCGGGAATGCCGGTGGCAACAGCGAAAATGTTGGGGTCGAAGATAATGTCCTCAGGCGGGAAATCCAGTTCATCGACCAGGATGCGATAAGCCCGTTCGCAGATCTCGGTCTTGCGCGCATAGGTATCAGCCTGCCCAACCTCGTCGAAGGCCATCACGATCACTGCCGCGCCATAGCGCCGGCAAAGCCGCGCCTGTTCACGGAACTTGTCCTCGCCTTCTTTCATCGAAATCGAGTTGACGATCGGCTTGCCCTGCACGCACTGCAATCCGGCCTCGATGATCTCCCATTTCGATGAGTCGATCATCATCGGCACTTTGGCGATGTCCGGCTCGGTGGCGCAAAGGTTCAGAAACCGCACCATCGCCGCCTTGCCGTCGAGCATGCCCTCATCCATGTTCACATCGACGACCTGGGCACCCTCCTCTACCTGGGTACGGCAAACATCCAGCGCCTCTTCATACTCCTCGTTGAGAATCAGACGCTTGAACTTCGCCGAGCCGGTGACATTGGCGCGCTCGCCGACATTGACGAACAGCGAATCTTCGGTGATGTTGAGCGGTTCCAGCCCGGACAGACGACAGGCAATGGGAATATCGGGAATCTTACGTGGCGGCTTATCCGCGACCGCATTTGCTATCGCGGCAATATGTTCCGGCGTCGAGCCACAGCAGCCGCCAATAATATTCACGAAGCCGGACTCGGCCCATTCGCCGACCTCTTTCGCCATCTCCTCCGGTGTCATGTCATATTCGCCAAACTCATTCGGCAAACCGGCGTTGGGGTGCGCAGAGACGTAGCATTCCGATACCCGCGACATCTCCTCGACATATTGGCGCAGCAGATCAGGCCCCAACGCACAGTTGAGCCCCATCGATAACGGGTGGGCATGACGCAGACTGTTGTAGAACGCCTCAGTCACCTGGCCCGATAGGGTGCGCCCCGACGCGTCGGTAATGGTGCCGGAAATCATGATAGGCAGCTCAGCACCCTGCTCGGTGAACACATCCTGGGCCGCGAGAATCGCAGCCTTGGCATTCAGGGTATCGAAGATGGTCTCGATCAGGATGATATCGGCGCCGCCCTCGATCAGCCCACGTGTCGCCTCGCGGTACATCTCGGCCAGCTCATCGAAGGTAATGTTGCGGAAGCCTGGATCGTTGACATCCGGCGAAATGGACAAGGTCTTACTGGTGGGCCCCAGCACCCCTGCGACAAAGCGTGGCTTTTGCGCCGTCGAGAATTTGTCAGCAGCCTCGCGCGCGAGCCTGGCTGCCGCAACATTGATCTCGTAGGCCAAATCTTCCATGTCGTAGTCGGCCATCGAGGCGCGAGTGGCGTTGAAGCTGTTGGTTTCGAGAATATCTGCACCAGCTTCGAGATACTCTTCATGAATGCCTAGAATCACTTCCGGACGGGTCAGCACCAGCAGGTCATTGTTACCCTTGACGTCCGTGTGCCAATCAGCAAACCGCTCCCCCCGATAATCGGCCTCTTCCAGTTTGTGGCGCTGGATCATGGTACCCATGGCACCATCCAGAATCAGGATGCGCTGCCGCAACGCTTCCCGCAAAATCTGTTCCCTGTCATTCATCTGATATAGCCGCCCGTTACTAGCCGTCAAACCGCAGAAGTATACCGCCCATTCATCTTTAGCGCAGTCTATCCCCAATTTTCGACAGAACCAGGGGCTTTCTGTGAAGCGCTACCCAAAACGGCGTTTTTCGCGCTTAAAGAAATTCGCCTGGGGCCGATAACCCTCTTGACTGCGCAAGCATGTGGTTTGTGGCCACGGCTGCGGGCGGTCGACACAACAACAATAACAACGCTTGCAAGAGAGGTAATTCGATGCTGATTGATACAGCAGAGGTTCTCGAGCAGCGCAAGTTGTACAATCGAATGCCAGGAGTAAGTTTCGGTAACTTGTGCTTCGGTTTCATGCCGGGATTCAGGGATTTTGATACTGGAGAAACGCACCTATCCTTAAACTCCGATGGCAGCATCGCATTGGTTCATACGCTGGACAACCTTCCCCCCGAATGGATCGAGGGGTGGGACGACCAAGGGAGGGCGTCTGAACTGAAAGATACTGTCGGGGCAGGCTTCATCAGAGGATCAGAGTTTTACTCACTTGATGACCTGCAAGAGTTCATTCTGGATGACTAACCGATTTCTGGCGAAATTGGTGCGGCCATGGCTTCCATGGCCGCTTTTTTTTGTGCGCGAAAAATATTCCCTCCAGAACGAGGCGGCAATATAGCGGCAAACCATCACCGCTTCTATAGCCAAACAAAAACAGTTGCAACCGACCATCCACCTGTTTGCCTTTCGAAATAACAACGAATAGTTGACCGACTCCCGATATCCCAACGATTTTTTTCAAACCAGTCTTCAGGAAAAGCGTTGCGGGCCGATAAGCGTGACAATCAGGCATGAAACTGGCTTCACCCAGGCCTAAAACAATTTTCAAAAAACACGGCTTCGCAGCATTAAGCGAAGACAAGACCATCGTCATTCAGGAGAAAAGTCGTGGATCTGGCTACATTACTCGGATTTATCGGCGCCTTTGCCGTCATCATTGGTGCCATCATACTCGGGGGGAGCGCGGGCATATTTTTCAATATCCCAAGCCTCATTATCGTTATTGGGGGAACACTCACTACAACCCTGATGCAGATATCGCTACCCCAGTTTCTCAGCTCTTTCAAGATCGGTATCAAATCCTTCATGCACAAGGAAATACCACCCGAGGAGTTAATAGAAGAAGCGGTGGAGCTGGCCAATGTGGCACGCAAAGAAGGCATCCTGGCGCTTGAGGGAAAAAAAATCAGCGACGACTTCCTTGCTGCGGGTGTTCGCATGTGTATCGACGGCCATCCTGCCGACATCGTGCAAAAAATGCTCTCCAAGGACATCAACCTGGAGATTCAGCGGCAGGTAACCAGCATCAAGATGTTCAAGTCCGTCGAGGCATACGCCCCTGCCATGGGCATGATCGGCACGCTGATCGGACTGGTGCAAATGCTCGCCAATATGGACGACCCCAAGTCCATTGGTCCTGCAATGGCGGTCGCACTACTGACCACCTTGTATGGCGCCATTATTGCCAACGCCATCGCCGGCCCAATTGCGGCAAAACTCACAGCAATTGCAGAAACTGAAAAACTCAATAAACAGCTGATTCTCGAATCGGTGAATGCCATTCAGGAAGGCACCAATCCGCGTGTATTGAAGCAGATGCTGGTTGCCTATTTACCAGCCGAAAAACGCGAATCCGACAAAAAGAAGAAGTAAGCCGTCATGAGCCAAGAATGCGAATGTGAATGCGAAGAGTGCGAAGAGGGTATTCCAGCGTGGGTCATGACTTTCGCCGACCTGATGACCCTGCTGATGTGCTTTTTTGTTCTGCTGCTGTCATTTTCCATCATGGATTCAGTGAAATTTCAAAAAGCAGCTGGATCACTGCGGGATGCCTTTGGTGTACAACGAATCGTTCCCGATGGGGAGAGACCACTCGGGGAGAGTATTATCGCCCAGGAGTTCTCACCAGGGAAACCTGAGTTTACGCCGATCAAGATAGTGCAGCAGAAAACTGTCGACATTATTCAGAAGGACCTCGATCGTCTGGATACCGAGTCTGAAGAGGTAAAAAATACCGTCAGTATGCTGATCAGCAAACTCAATGAAGAAGTGAAAGATGGCTTGCTTGAGATCGAAGTCGAAGAGGATACTCTGATGATTCGTATCAATGAGCAGGGTTCTTTTCCTTCTGGTGCTGCGAGACTGGCAAAATCCTTCCTCCCGGTACTCGACAAGATCAAAGATGTGCTGAATCAGAGCACCGGTCGCATCATGGTATCCGGGCATACAGACAACCGCCCAATCCATACCAAGCGTTACCCATCCAACTGGGTATTATCTGCTGACCGTGCCGCCAGCGTGGTGCACTATCTCACCAAGCACGGGTTTGCGGAGCCGGAACGGCTGGAAATTCGGGCCTACGCCGATACCAAACCACTGCATCCGAATGACACACCAACCAACCGTGCGAGAAATCGTCGCATCGAGATCAACGTTGACACCAGCAGCGACGAGGGTGCTGCTGAAATGGTATTCGACGAAATGCCGACCTCAGCAGAAGAAAACAACTTGGGCAGCAATAGCCGGCAAGAGGCCGACAATATCGTTGCAACGCGAAAGGGTGAAAAATGACCACGGTGATCGACAACAAACGCGCCTTTTTCCGCATCAACGAGACGCTCGAACTGCAGGTTCGGGCACTGGTAGATACGAATGCAGAGGCACTAACAAAGCACCATCGGGAACGCTGCGCCCAATGCGACGCAGCCAATGCCAAACCTGATAAACCGCTCGAACGGCCCACGACCATAGCACTGGTGGGCCGCCGCTACCCGGAAATTCTGGCCTACATACAGGAACTGGAAAAACGGATTCCCAAAGAGGGGGACCGAGCCAATATCCAGCACTTTGGCGACAGTGACGTGTACAAGCAATTGGTCAATATCAGCGGCGATGGCATCCGCTTCACATTTGACGAAGCATTCGCCAGCGGTTCAATGCTGGAGTTGATCATTCGCCTCGAAAACGGATTCCGCTTCGTCATATTCGCCAAAGTCGTGAGGCTCGAAGAAATCAGGACGACCTGCGGCGATAGCAGCTGGAACATCGCCGCGCATTTCACCCATATTCGCGATGATGATCAGGACGAACTCATTAAATTCCTGCTGTCACGCCAGATGGAAAGCGTGCGCGTCTCGTCTATCTGACCATGAGCAATTCAAATAACAAACGCGGCTATTTTCGCGTCAACGACAGTGTTGCTCTGGCGATTCGCCCGCTCGACGAGAAAGAGTCAGCACGCGCCAATCAGCTATTCGACGAACGTCATCGTGATTTCGGCATCGTCAATGAATTTCTGATCGCACGTGAGCGCTACCTGCCGAAGCTGATCAGAATTCGCCGCCGCGACCCTGAGATTGCCGAATATATCGCCTATCTCGAAGACAAGATCCAGAAGCTCGCTGCCGCAATGGGACGCAAGGAAGCCCTGAAAAAAGCCGTACCGACGGATCACGTCAACCTCAGCGCCTCCGGCATCCGCTTCCACAGCGACATCCCGATGCAGCCCGGTAGCAAGATCGAACTGACCATCACCCTATTCCCCTCCGGCGTCCCCATTCTGGTGTTCGGCGACATCATCCGCGCCGACGCCAACAGCGGCAAAGGCTGGTCCTATGTGGTGAAATTCAGCCACCTCCATGATGACGACATGGAAATCTTGATCAAGCACATCCATGCGCGCCAGCTCGATGAGTTGCGCCAGAAGGCTGTGTAGGACGAAACAACCTCCCCGATGCGGAGGATGCAGTATTGCCGTCATAATCCGAAGGCGATACGCGTTACGAACAGGTAAAGCTTACTGGGGGCCACCATGCCAACCTCGACACTAAGTTCAAAGTCTCAGATCGTAGTTCCCGCCGAAGTGCGCCGCAAAATGGGCATTAAACCCGGCGACCGTCTGACCGTTGAAATAGAAGGTGACCATATCGTTATTCGCAAAGCCCCAAAAACGTCGGTGGAGGCACTGAGCGAATTTCGCTCCAAACGATGGAAAGGCTTTGCAAAAGAGCTACGCCAGGCGCGTGACGAAATCGCTGCGCGGAACCGTACCGTCTGATTCGACAACGATTCAATTCAGGAATCAGGGCGGAAAAACAGACGACAGGGCTTTGATGACACCTCTGCCCTTTTTCCGCTCATGCACATCAAATACGCCAAACATCCTCGACAGAAGGGTCATCATAACGATCCAGTGTCGCCAACCACTCAGGCATTCCCTCCTTGATGGTCTCTTTCAGATCATCCAGCTCATCTTTTTCGATTTCGCCTTTTTCAAGCAGAAAAGCGTAGAACTTTTTCAGGCTGGCACCATAGGCTTTGATACTCGACCTGCTTGCCCACATCGCCTTTCTGATGAACCAGTATCCTAAGAACTCGGACACTTCATCAACGCCATCTCTTGGCTCAAGGACATCTTCGTACAATAGGAATTCGTTGATGTAGAAATCGATATTTTCAACATGATTTGCGACGGTTTTATCGGATAGCCCCGACGACCGTAGCCATTGCTCAAACTCGGCCAACAGCTTTTTGTTGGCCGTCGTGATCACCTCACGCTGTTTTTCGTATTCAGCATAGTCAATCATGCCTTCTCCCGATTGAATGGAAAAAACCGTTCAGCGCTTCTTCGACACGTACAAATCGGTGATCGTTCCTTCCACCATTTCCGCAGCAAAGTTGAAGGTTTCCGACAAGGTCGGGTGCGGATGAATGGTCAGCGCGATGTCCTCGACATCACAGTTCATTTCGATGGCGAGCGCCGCTTCGGCGATCAGCTCACCCGCATTCTTGCCGACCATGCCTGCGCCGAGGATCTGGTGGGTTTTGGCGTCGAACATGACTTTGGTCATGCCATCTGCGGCACCCATGCTGAGCGCGCGCCCACTGGCTGCCCAGGGGAATGCACCTTTTTCGTAGTCGATGCCTTCGGCTTTGAGTTCGTCTTCCGTTTTGCCACACCAGGCCACTTCAGGATCGGTATAGGCCACCGAGGGAATGGTTCTGGCATCGAAGAACGTTTTCTGTCCGGCGATGACCTGCGCCGCGACCTTGCCTTCATGGGTTGCCTTGTGCGCCAGCATCGGCTGACCGACGATGTCACCAATCGCGAAAATGTGGTCGACATTGGTACGCTGTTGTTTGTCGACGGCGATGAAGCCGCGCTCATCCACGGCGACCCCCGCCTTGTCAGCATCGATCAGCAAGCCATTCGGGCTGCGCCCAATCGCGACCAGCACGCGGTCGAAGGTGTCTTCAGCCGGCGCCTTGCCGCCCTCGAAGCGGCACAGCAGTCCCGCTTCCGTTGGCTCGATCGCGGTGACCTTGGTGCCGGTGTAGATGTTTTCGTAGCGTTTCTTAACACCTTTCTGGAACTGTCGAATCAAATCTCGATCCGCACCCGGCATCAGCCCGTCGGAGAGTTCGACCACAGTGATTTTCGAACCCAGCGCGTGATAAACCGTCGCCATCTCCAGGCCGATGATGCCACCGCCGACCACCAGCAGGCGTTCGGGAACTTCTTCCAGCGCCAGCGCATCGGTCGAATCCATCACCCGCGGGTCGTCCCAGGGAATGAACGGTAGTTTCGTGACCCGAGAACCAGCGGCGATGATGCAGTTGTCGAACTGCACCACTTTGCTACCACCATCGGCAGCCGTCACCTCGATGGTATGCGGTGAGGTGAACTTGCCGTAGCCGGTGACGATCTCGACCTTGCGTTGCTTGGCCAGCTGACGCAATCCGCCCGTGAGCCGGCCAACGATTTTTTCCTTGTGGCCGCGGACCTTGTCGATATCGACTTCCGGCGCCGCGAAACTCACACCCAGTTTCGAGAATTCCGCCGCCTCGGTGATCACTTCGGCAACATGCAGCAGAGCCTTGGATGGAATACAGCCAACGTTCAGACAAACCCCGCCGATGCTGTCGTAGCGTTCGATCAGCACGACCTTCTTGCCCAGATCAGCAGCGCGGAAAGCTGCGGTGTATCCACCCGGCCCGGAACCCAGCACGACGACTTCGGCGCTGATATCGGCTTCACCGCTGAACTGCTCGGGCGCTGGTGCCGGCGCAGCAGAGGGGGCTACCGGCTCTGGCGGCGCGGCATCGGCTGGTGCTTCCACTACCGCCCCTGCTGCTTCGCCAACCTCAGCCAAGGCGACCACATCACCCTGCGACACCTTATCGCCAACGCTGACCAGCATTTCACGGATGACACCCGCTACCGGGCTCGGAATCTCCATCGACGCCTTGTCGGATTCCAGGGTCAACAGAGAGTCGTCCACGCCAACAGTGTCACCTGGCGCGGCCAGCACTTCGATGACTTCAACCGCGTCGAAGCCGCCGATGTCGGGGATCTTGATTTCCTTCAGTTCGCTCATCGTCAGCCTCCTACAGCAACAAACGGCGGGTATCGGACAGTGTCCGGCTCAGGAACGAGGTAAACCTCGCGCCATCGGCACCGTCGATGACACGGTGATCGTAGGAAAGCGACAGCGGCAAGATCAAGCGCGGCTCGAACGTCTCGCCATTCCAGACCGGCTGCATCTTCGCGCGCGATACGCCCAGTATCGCCACTTCCGGCGCGTTGACGATCGGCGTGAACTGGGTGCCGCCAATGCCACCGAGGCTGGAGATGGTCATGCAGCCCCCTTGCATATCGGCGGGGGTCAGTTTCTTGTCTCGCGCCTTGATGCTGATATCACGCAGGTCGGTCGCCAGCTCCACCAGCGTCTTGCGGTCGACGTCGCGCACCACCGGCACCACCAGCCCGTCCGGCGTATCGACTGCAATACCGATGTTGTAGTAATGCTTGAGGATGAGATTCTCACCACTGGCATCGAGCGAAGCATTGAAGCGTGGCATCGCTTTCAAGCCGGAAACCACCGCCTTCATCAGAAACGACAGCAGGGTGATCTTGATGCCCTGCTCCTTGTATTCGTCGGCCATCGATTTGCGAAAAGATTCCAGGTCGGTGATATCGGCCTCGTCGAACTGGGTGACGTGCGGCATAGTGACCCAGTTGCGATGCAGGAATTCTCCCGTGAGCTTGTTGATCTTCGACAGCGGCTTGGTCTCGACCTCGCCCCACTGGGAAAAGTCGACTTCCGGCATGGGCGCGACTTTCATGCCGCCGCCGACGCCACTGCTCAGCGCCTTCTTGACGTAGCCTTGCACGTCTTCCTTGAGAATGCGTCCCTTGCGACCGGAACCTTCGACCTCATTCAGATCGACACCCAGCTCGCGCGCAAACTTGCGCACTGCAGGGCTGGCATAGACGTTATTGAAGCTGATATCGCTGAGTTGACGTGTCGGCGAAGGGCGATGTCCCTCGGTGCGTGGTTGTGGCTGGGGCGGCGCTGCCGCCGGCGTTGCGGCCTCGACCGGCGCAGTCGGCTCAGGTTCAGCCTTTTTCGCTTCGACAGCGGCCGGCTCGACTTCGGCTGGCGCTGCTGCTGCCGAACCGCCGACCTCCAGTTTGAGGATGACGCCACCCGAAGTGATCGTGTCACCGACGTTGACCAGCACCTCTTTGACAACACCGCTATCGCTGGAAGGAATCTCCATCGATGCTTTGTCGCTCTCCAGCGTGATCAGAGAGTCTTCCGCAGATATCGTATCGCCGGGGCTGACCAGCACCTCGATGATTTCGACCTCATCGAAATTGCCGATATCCGGCACCGTGATTTCTTTGATTGTCATAACTCGTATCCCTGCCGATGATTACGCGTAGAGCGGGTTGGTTTTGTCGCTGTCGATGTCGTACTTCTTCAGCGCCTTGGCAACATCACTGGCCGGAATCGTTCCCTCATCGGCCAGCGTCTTCAGCGCCGCTACGGTGATATAGAAGCGATTGACCTCGAAGTGCTTACGCAGCTGCGCGCGGGTATCCGAGCGGCCATAGCCATCGGTGCCCAGTACACGATAACTGCCCGGCACCCAGGCGCGGATCTGGTCGGCGTAGACCTTCATGTAGTCGGTCGCCGCAACGAATGGCCCCTGATGAGCCTCCAGCACCTGCGCAACATAAGGCTTGCGGGGTGTTGCTTCGGGGTGGAGCATGTTCCAGCGCTCGCAGTCCTGTGCTTCACGGGTCAGCTCATTGAAGCTGGTGACGCTCCATAGATCCGCGTCGATGCCCCAATCCTCGGCCAGCAGCACGGCAGCGGCGATCACTTCGCGAAAGATCGTGCCCGACCCCATCAGTTGCACGCGTTTCTTCTTGCGTCCGCCTTTCTGGAACAGGTAGATGCCCTTGACGATCCCTTCCTCAGCGCCTTTTGGCAGCGCGGGGTGACGGTAGTTCTCGTTCATCACCGAAATGTAGTAGAAAACGCTCTCTTGCTCCTTGTACATGCGCCGCATGCCGTCCTGCACGATCACTGCCAGCTCATAGGCAAAGGTCGGGTCGTAGCTGATGCAGTTGGGAATGGTATTGGCCAGCACATGGCTATGCCCATCCTGATGCTGCAAGCCCTCGCCCGCCAATGTCGTGCGCCCAGCGGTACCGCCGAACAGGAAGCCGCGGGTACGCTGGTCGCCGGCAGCCCAGGCCAGATCACCCACCCGCTGGAAACCGAACATCGAGTAGTAGATGTAGAACGGAATCATGTTGACGCCGTAGTTGGCGTAGGCGGTACCGGCGGCGATCCACGAGCACATCGCGCCCGCTTCATTGATGCCTTCTTCGAGAATCTGGCCCGACTTGTCCTCCTTGTAGAACATGACCTGCTCCTGATCCTCCGGCGTATAGAGCTGACCTACCGAGGAGTAGATGCCGAGCTGGCGGAACATGCCTTCCATGCCGAAGGTGCGCGCTTCGTCCGGCACGATCGGCACGATATTCTTGCCGATCTTCTTGTCGCGGGTCAGCAGCGTGATCATGCGCACGAAGGCCATCGTCGTCGACATTTCGCGGTCGCCGGTGTCTTTCAGCAAAGGTTCGAAGGCCGACAACGGCGGCACCTCCAGCGGCGCAGCGAGGGTACGGCGCGACGGCAGATAGCCCCCCAGCGCCTTGCGGCGCTCACGCAGGTAGCGGATCTCGTCGCTGTCCTCATCCGGACGGAAATACTTGGCTTCGGCAGCCTCCTCATCGGACAGCGGGATATTGAAGCGGTTCTTGAACTCGATCATGGCCTCACCATCGAGCTTCTTCTGCTGGTGCGAGCCCATCTTGCCCTGCACCGTCACGCCCATGCCATAACCCTTGACCGTCTTGGCCAGGATGACCGTTGGCCGCCCCTCGTGATGCACCGCCTCGCTGTAGGCCGCAAAAACCTTGTGCGGATCGTGACCGCCACGATTGAGGCGCCAGATATCCTCATCGGTCATCTTCGCCACCATGGCCTTCAGCTCCGGATACTTGCCAAAGAAGTGTTCGCGCACATAGGCGCCATCTTTCGACTTGTAGTTCTGGTAGTCACCATCGACCGCTTCCATCATGCGCTGACGCAGCAGACCATCGTGGTCACGCGCCAGCAGCTTGTCCCAATAGCTGCCCCAGACCACTTTGATGACATTCCAGCCCACACCACGGAATACCGCCTCCAGCTCCTGGATGATCTTGCCGTTGCCACGCACCGGGCCATCCAGACGCTGCAGATTGCAGTTGATGACCCAGATCAGATTATCGAGCTTTTCGCGCGCACCCAGCGAAATCGCGCCCAGCGTCTCCGGCTCGTCCGTCTCGCCATCACCGAGAAAAGCCCACACCTTGCGATCACCGGCATGAGCCAACCCGCGGTGCTGCATGTATTTCATGAAGCGGGCCTGATAGATCGACATGATCGGCCCGAGCCCCATTGAAACGGTGGGGAACTGCCAGAAATCCGGCATCAGCCAGGGATGGGGGTAGGACGACAAGCCGTCGCCATCGACTTCCTGACGAAAGCGCTCCAGGTCTTCCTCGGTCAGCCGCCCTTCCATGAACGCGCGCGCATACATGCCCGGCGCGGAGTGGCCCTGAAAGTAGACCATGTCACCACCGTGCTCCGGGCTCGGCGCACGCCAAAAGTGATTGAAACCAACATCGTAGAGTGTCGCAGCCGATGCAAACGAAGCCAGATGCCCACCCAGCTCACTGCTTTTGCGATTGGCGCGCACCACCATTGCCGCAGCATTCCAGCGGATATAGGAGCGAATCCGCGATTCGATCGACTGATCACCGGGGTTGTGCTTCTCCAGATGCGCGGGAATCGTATTGACATAGGCTGTATTCGCCGAATACGGGAGGTTGGCGCCGGCATGGCGGGCCTCCTCGATCAACTGCTCCAGCAGGAAATGGGCGCGCTCGATACCCTCCTTCTCGATAACGGCCGCCATGGCCTCCAGCCATTCCTGGGTTTCCTGGGAATCAATGTCTTGCGGTTGCATCACTGCGTTCATAGTGGAATTCTCTCTTTACAGATAGCGATTGCGCTGCCAGCCCCAGCCGGGATCACCGTCGCGGGAACAGCCAACGCCCTGATCCGGAGTGCCGTTGGGTAACGGTCCGGATCACATATCAAATCGGTAACTGCCCAGCTCACCACTGAAACGCGTCATCTCTGCGTTGGGAAATGGTCATTTACACATGTAAACTCACATTCCCCGCCTTGATCTGACGCGTTTCAGCGGCAATCTGAGCAGTTACGGTTCTATTTTTCTGCCTACTGAATAGTCACTCGTAGATTTCGTCGTACCGGGGGTGTTGGAGACCTCGCACGGATAGCGACGACGAAAGCACTCGTATCGTATTGTCGACCGGCCATTCTGTGGGCCGAAAACGAAAGGCAATAGATACTATCAGAAAACCCAATGCTCATGGAGCCGAAAAGCGCGGCTACATCAGAGACAGCATCCCGCCATGGCAGCAACAAAGGGTCAATAGAAGCAGGGAAATGATTTCATCAGAATCGCATTCCATGTATTCTCCGCCGATGCAACAGACTCACGATTTTTTCCCCATGGGAAAGCGCTTTCGCAGCTTTCTGCCCGTCGTCATCGACGTAGAAACCGGTGGCTTCAATCACCAGACCGACGCATTGCTGCAAGTCGCGGCCGTGTTCCTGCGCATGGATGAAAAAGGCTTACTCAGCCGTGACCGCACCGTCGCCCACCACATCAACCCCTTTCCCGATGCGAACATGGAACCCGAGTCGCTGAAGATCAACGGCATCGACCCGTTCCACCCGTTACGCCTGGCGGTGGACGAAAAAGAAGCGCTGCAATCCGTCTTCAAGGTGGTGCGCCAAGAGATCAAGGCCAACGAGTGCACCCGTGCGATTCTGGTCGGGCACAATGCCGCCTTCGATCTGAACTTCCTCAACGCTGCTGTTGAGCGCACCAGCATCAAGCGCAACCCCTTCCACCTGTTCAGCACCTTCGACACGGTATCACTGGCAGGCATGGCCTACGGCCAGACCGTGCTGTCACGGGCCGTGGAAGCCGCCGGGCTGGGGTGGGATTCAAGTGAAGCGCATTCCGCCATCTACGACGCAGAAAAGACCGCCGATCTCTTTTGCGACATCGTCAATCACTGGCAGATGCTCAAAGGCATGTGACGCGCCGATCTAAAACGATGCCGGTAGCATCACGGACGTGATGCTACCGGCGAGCGCACTTCAGGAAGTCTCTTCCTTCTTCGCTGCCGCTTCCTGCATCATCTTCTGCAACTCACCGCGCTCGGCCAGCTCCAGCGTGATATCGCAGCCACCTACCAGCTCACCATTGATGTACACCTGCGGGAACGTTGGCCAGTCAGCGAAGCGTGGCAGGTTCTCGAAAATCTCGGGATCGGCCAGCACATTCACATAGGCAAACTCGACACCCGCCTTCTTCATCGCCTCCGCCGCGCGGCTGGAGAAGCCACACTGCGGCATCTGCGGCGTACCCTTCATATAAATAATGACCGGGTTTGACTCGACCTGCTCTTTGATTCGATCCAATACGTCCATCAATCAATACCTCTTGATAAATTCTGTTTGAGACCGGCATTTGCGACCGGCCCGACCAATCTGATCAGAGAGATTTGCTCTCTGGTTAGCGTGCAGTGTAAGGGCTTTGGATGAAAATTCCATTACCCGTTTGTCATTGAAGCATTTGCGCGGTGTTACAACCCCTGCTGCTGCAACCAGAACTCCAGCGCCGCCAGGTGCCATAGCTTGTTGCCCTTGATGGCGGTGTGGTGTTTGTCCGGCTCGGCCAGCAGTTTTTCGACGTAGCTGCGCTGGTACAAGCCACGTTCACGTGCCTGCTGCGAATTCAGCACATCACGCATGAATTCCAGGAACTCGCCGCGCACGTATTTCAGCGCCGGCATCGGAAAGTATCCTTTGGGCCGGTCGATGACCTTGGCTGGCAGCAGTTCGCGCGAGATGGCCTTGAGCACGCCCTTGCCGCCCTCGGCCAGCTTGTATTCGGGCGGCATACTGGCCGCCAATTCGACCAGTTCGTGATCGAGAAACGGCACCCGTGCTTCCAGCCCCCAGGCCATCGTCATATTGTCTACACGCTTGACCGGATCGTCGACGATCAGCGTCGTCACATCCAGCGCCAGTACCCGGTCGATGAAGCTGTCGGCCTCGATGCTGTCGAGTTTCTCCTCGATGAGCGCGGAAGTGTAATCCTTGCCCGCATATCTTGCGTCGACCATCTCCAGATATTCATCATGGCTGCGGTCGAAATAGTACGGACGAAAACGCTCGATTGGCGATCCCTCGGCGTCGTTCATCTGCGGATACCAGAAGTAGCCGGCGAATACCTCATCTGCGCCCTGCCCTGACTGCACGACCTTGATCTGCTGTGAGACCTGCTCAGAGAGCAGGTAGAAAGCCACTGCATCCTGCGCGAACATTGGTTCCGACATGGCCCTGACGGCTTCGGGCAGTCGTTTGAGCACATCCGCATTGGGTACGTGAAACTTGTGATGCTCGGTGTCGTACATTGCCGCCACCGGATCGGAGAATTCGAACTCGCTGCCTTTCTCTTCGGGCTGATCCTCAAACCCGATCGTGAACGTTTTCAGGTTCTTGGCACCCTGCTCCGCCAGCAGCGCCACCAGCAGACTGGAATCCAGCCCCCCCGAAAGCAGTACGCCCACTGGTACATCGGCAATCTTCAAACGGCGATCCACCGACTTTTTCAGTGCTTCGTGGATCATGTCGCGCCATTCGATCTCATCGTAGTGCGCCTCCGGGCGACGCGCTTTCAGCGTCCAGTACGGCCATTCCCGCACATCGCCAATCCGGTTGACCATCATGCAGTGGCCTGGCGCCAGCTTGCGAATACCCTTCAGAATGGTGCGCGGCGCGGGTACGACTGCATGTAGCATGAACAGGTTGTGCAGCGCCACAGAATCGATCGAGGTATCGATATCATCGGCTTCGAGCAATGCCTGGGTGTTCGAAGCGAAGCGGAAAGTATCGCTATCATGCGCGAAATAGAGCGGTTTGATGCCAAGGCGATCACGGGCCAGAAACAATGACTGCTCACGTGCATTCCAGATGGCAAACGCAAACATCCCATGGAGCCGGGCGACGCAATCGCTGCCCCACTCGGCATAAGCCTTCAGGATCACCTCGGTGTCACCGCTGGAGGTAAAACGATGACCACGGGCGATCAATTTTGCACGTAGCTCGGGATAGTTGTAAATCGTGCCATTAAAGACAATCGTCAACCCGGTTTCGAGATCAACGAAGGGCTGGTGCGAACGTGGGCTGAGATCGATGATTGCAAGCCGCCGATGACCAAATGCCACCGCCCCATCAGCAAACAATCCCTCATCGTCGGGGCCGCGCGGACGCAACCGCTCGGTCATCCGCCGGACCAGATCCAGATTCGCAAACTGCGCATCGAAACGAAACTCACCGCAAATACCACACATCGGACAACTCGGCCCCCTGACTGGAAATTCAGCAGGGAGTATACCTGCCCCTGGCGTTATAGCGCTGAGTTACAAATAAAAAAGACCGGCAAGGGTTGCTTGCCGGTCAATATTCATCGGTCATTTTCAGAGGTTAAACGGGAGGCCGTGACCAGCGGTCTCCCGATCTTGCAATCACCTACTGCTTCAGCATCAGGATCTCGACCCGACGATTCTTGGCGCGGCCTTCAGGTGTCGAGTTGGTGGCGACCGGTTTGCTCGAACCGTAGCCCCCATATCGAAGCTGGCTGGCGGGCACGCCCCGAAGCACCAGATATTTCGCCACGGTACGGGCTCGTGCGATCGACAATTTCTTGTTGGCCGCAGGGCTGCCAACATTGTCCGTGTGCCCGACGATGACGAATTTCTTGCCGGGATATGCCTTGATAGCCTTTGCGACCTTGTCGAGCACATCCCGCGCTTCAGGCTTCAGGCGTGCCGAGTTGGTGGCGAAATGGATGCCATTCATGACACCAACAAAAGCGGGGCACCCCTTCTCGTTGACTGGCGCACCATCAGGCGTTGCCGGGCAGCGGTCCTTGATGTCGGCAACGCCGTCATGATCCCGGTCACTGATAGGGGAGGCGGTATCGAGTGGCTGCCGTATCACTGGCGCACTTTCATCCACCAGCTCCTCATAATCGCCACCAAAGCGCTTGATCAAGCTGAACGACAGTAGCTGCGCGTCCTTGGTGTAGTACTCGTATTCACCGCGCACGGTAAAACCATTCTCCATCTGGTATTCCGCACCAGCACCACCATAGACCTGGAACTTTTCATCAGTGTGATGCGGCAGGTTGGAGGTGGCATGCAGGCCGACGACACCACCCTTGATGAAGGTTGAAAAACCCGGGTTGTTTTCCGGCAACGACACCTGCAGCGATGCGCCATACATGTTGTAGTCGACCTGGCCAACGTTTCCGGGCCCGATGCCTGCTTCCCCCAGATCCGCCCAGAAGCCTTCCACCGAGACATGGTCAGACAGCTCACGACCGGCAAAGATCTTGTAGCCATAATCAGTTTCATCCGTCACCTTGACGGGTGTTCTGCGGGTATCGGGTTCAAGATTGGAAGCACCCGCACCGACACCGATGTACCACTGATTACCCTCGGCGAGCACTGGGGTTGGTACCGCGATATTCAATGCCAGCAGCCCGGCGCCAATGACGGCGGCGGACGTGGCAGACTTTCCCCGCAAGCGGCGTATGCCCCTCAACAACAAGGGGAGCAACCACAAAGCAGGGCTCAATGCGCCAGTTCCAGAAATGATGTCCCCGTACTTGGTGTCCGTATCACCGCCAGTTCCACCGCCAGTTCCACCGCCAGTTCCACCGCCAGTTCCACCGCCAGTTCCACCGCCAGTTCCACCGCCAGTTCCGCCGCCAGTTCCGCCGCCAGTTTCAGAGTCATCGGCATCTTCATTGTCGGGTATGCCATCCCCGTCGGCATCGGCAATATTACTTTCCAAACAGTCAGGGATACCATCGCCGTCGGTATCATCATTGCTTGGATCGCCATCACCATTCAGGTCTTCATCAATCGCCAGGATGCCATCACCATCATCATCGGCATCCATGTAGTCAGGGATACCATCACCATCGGTATCACGACATGGCCCCGAATCCAGCGGACATTCATAGCCATCCGATAGACCATCACCGTCGGAGTCACCAGAGCCTGCGATATCCTGGCCACTGCCATCCCCGTTGCTGGCATCGAGATAGTCAGGGATACCATCATTGTCGGTATCGAGCGGGGCATCAGGATTTCCCAGCTCGGTTGCCGTGGGAATATTGTCCCCGTCATCGTCGGCATCCTCGCAATTGCACAGGCCATCCCCATCCAGATCGACATTGTTGGGCTCGAGGCGATCTGGAACACCGTCATTATCGGTATCGACATCGCCCTCCTCTGACGTCGGGACGCCATCATTGTCATCGTCGGGATCCATATAGTCAGGGATACCATCTCGATCACTATCACGGCAGTTAGGCGCCAGCGGGCACTCGATGGCATCAGAGATGCCATCACCGTCGCTGTCACCACTGCCCTTGATATCGGTGCCAGTACAATCCCCGTTGGCGGCATCTACCGAGTCGTAGATGCCGTCACAATCAGTGTCGACAAAGGTGTCATATTCGGCAATGTCGGGGATGCCGTCATTGTCATCGTCGGTATCGATGTCGTCGGTCAAGCCATCACCGTCCGTGTCAAAATTGGGACTGTTCTGTACGAAGACATTGGTTCCTGCGGCATTGGCGACTGTCGATATCGACATGCCTGCGGCGAGCCCCGCCACCAGCAGGGCTGTGACGAGCAGCTTCCTGTCGAAATTTAGTTCCCTAGGGATGGTGAGCGCGCATTCCCTGCCACTTCTCTGTTGACGAACATAAGACGGGGTTTTCATTTGGAACTGCTCCTGAACTGGTTCTTTTTATGACGTGGGGAAGTAGCACACTGGCATTCTGGGCCCGATCGCCTCTCATCATGACCGCACTCTCGTTTGGCACAACACGGCATAGAAAAGCTGTTGTCATTTGGAGCGACCACCAAATGACAATGGATTTCAGCCGCGTTGCCTATTAGGAAAGTGAAGGGGCAAAAAGGTTCGCAGGGCAACCAGGGGTTTACCCCGCAGCGTGACGCAGATCACACTTTTTCGTCGTTGGCTGTACAGGACACACAGCCGGATAGGGGGGTGTGGTTTTCCGACACTCTCGTGCGGCACAAGGAAGTACTACCTGATTCAACAACGACTAAGCTGTTGAATCAGTAAGGAAAGGGCAAATCGTACCTTTTCCTTTCCATGTGTCGTAAAGCCCTGGATGGGCTTTTGCGACACCCTAGGATATGGTGGGGAGTTATTACGCGGCAGCCACGAGCCTGCTCTGTTCAATCAATGAGTTACGGTTCATTGCTCGTGGGATCTCCAGCCCCATCAACTGCAGAATGGTCGGCGCGATAGAAGCAAGATTACCGCCTGCTGCAAGCATGGCGACATACTCATCAACCACCAAACAGGGAACCGGGTTGCCGGTATGGCTGGTCGACGGCCTGCCACTATGCGGGTCAGCCATCTGCTCGCAATTGCCATGATCCGCCGTGACCACAGCTGCATAGCCAGCGGCTTGGGCAGCATCGAGTACGCTGCCCACCGCTGCATCCACAGCCTCTACTGCCTGGATGGTGGCATCACGGTTCCCGGTGTGTGCGACCATGTCACCATTGGCGAAGTTCACGACAATAAAGTCGTGCCGCCCCCCGTTGATGGCATCGATCACACGGTCAGCAACATTTTTTGCGCTCATTTCAGGGGCCAGATCGTAGGTTTTCACCGCTGGAGACGGCACCAGAATGCGATCCTCACCAGGCAACGGCGATTCCCGCCCGCCATTGAAGAAGAACGTGACATGGGCATATTTTTCAGTTTCAGCGACATGCAACTGGCGCAACCCCGCATCACTGATGACCTGGCCGAGTGTTACCTCGGGCGCCTGCTTTGGAAATGCGACGGTCGCTGGCAGGCGATCCTCGTAATGCGTCATCGTGAACAACTTTGCTGGACACCAACCAGCGCGATCGAAAGCATCAAAAACGGGCATCGCCAGCGTGGCTGCCAGTTGCTGCATACGATCATTGCGATAGTTGAAGGAGATGACGGGATCACCCGGTGCAATGCGCTCCCCGCCCGTGATCCAGACCGGTTCAATAAACTCATCGCTCTGCCCTTCGCGATAGGCAGCAGTGATGGCATCTTCCACCGAGGCTGCCCGCCGACCATCCGCCTGGGTCATCAGCCGCCAGCTCTTTTCCGTGCGCTCCCAATGCTTGTTGCGGTCCATGGCAAAATAGCGACCGCAGACACTGGCAACCTGCCCGCCAGCATGTTTCAGCGGCATTTCGATCGCCTTGTAGTAGCGCAGCAGCGCGTCACTGGCCGTGTCTCTGCCGTCGGCAATCAGATGTAGCATGGGCACAACACCACAACGTGTCGCCAAATCGATCAGTGCCAGCAAATGCCGCACATGCCCATGCACCCCACCATCCGACAGCAAACCCAGCAGGTGCAACGGGCGCTGGTTCTGCAACGCTTCATTGCACGCCGCGATCAACGCGGCATTCTGGTAGAACTCGCCGGTTTTGATTGCCGCATTGATCCGCACGAGATCCTGCTGCAATACCATGCCACTACCGAGCGTCAGGTGCCCCACCTCGGAATTGCCGCCTTGCCCCGCAGGCAAGCCGACAGCCTGACCGGATGCCTCCAGCGTCGTCGAAGGAAAACGACCGAAATACTCGTTCAGTCTTGGTGTATGCGCCAGGGCCAGCGCGTTGTCGTCGATATCCTCATTGATTCCCACGCCGTCCATGATTATCAGCACAGTGGGTTTGCGCGGCACCGAATGGGCTGCGGACATTAGCATTGGACTCCTCAGTTATTATTATTGTTATCGAGTCATTGCCGATGACGCCCGGCGGGCAATCACCAATCCGGCGGAGTATAAGCTACGGCAACACTGTCTTGCCATGACCCTCACGGCAGGCCGCTGTAAGCAGCCGACGACTGGGATCTTTGACGAGACGACCTGTTATCATTGACGCCTACTGGAGCCACCAACCACTGCCATGAAAAAGAAGATTAATACCGACGACCCCAATTGGGAGAAGGAAGCCATTCGTGAACTCGCCTGGGGATCACTCAAGGAACAGCGCCGCACCCGGCGCTGGGGTATCTTCTTCAAACTGCTGACCTTCGCCTATCTCGGCGTACTGCTACTGTTCATGCTCGACATACCCGGGCTACCCGGCCATCAGGTAACGGCCAGCAAAGACCACACTGCCCTGATCCGCCTGAAAGGACTGATCACCGAAGGCAGCAGTGCCAGTGCCGAGAAGATCAACAAGCTGCTGGAAAAAGCCTTTGAAGACAAACACAGCAAAGGCATCATTCTGGAAATCAACAGCCCAGGCGGCACCCCGGTCGAAGCATCATCGATCTACCAGAAAATCATCGACCTGCGTGAGCAATACCCGGACAAAAAGCTATACGCCGTCGTGCGCGACCTCTGTGCCTCCGGCGGCTACTACGTCGCAGCGGCCGCCGATGAGATTCACGCCCACCCTTCCAGCATTGTCGGCTCGATCGGCGTTCGTATGGACAGCTTCGGCGTGCAGGGGCTGATGGAAAAAATCGGCATCGAGAGCCGAACCATCACCGCCGGCGAACACAAAGCGCTGCTCGACCCGTTCAAACCACTGGACCCCGACGAAAAAGCACATCTCGAACGCATGCTGCAACAGGTTCACCAGCACTTCATTTCGGCGGTAAAAACCGGCCGTGGCGAACGCCTGAAAGAGAACGACGACCTGTTCACCGGGCTGATCTGGACCGGCGAAGAAGCCAAATCACTTGGCCTCGTCGACGGCTTCAGAACCAGCGAGAACATCGCCGAAGAATTGATTGGCGAAGACAATATCGTCGTCCTCGAACCGAAAAAATCGCTACTGGAACAACTGACCGAAGGCGTAGGTGACGTGAGTGCGCGAATAGCGCAAAAGCTGCTCACTCAAGACGGCAGCTTTAGCGCCATACGCTAGAAGGCACCGCCCCAGTGGCGAAACCACTACTTCTCCAGCTGGCTCACATCCCGCACGGCGCCGCGCGATGCCGATGTCGACATCGCAGCATAGGCCTTGAGCGCATCGCTGACGACGCGATCCCTGCCCAGCGGTTTCCAGGCATCACGTCCTTTCGCTTCCATCTGTTCACGACGACGTGCCAATTCTGCGTCGGTGATGCGGACATTGATGCTGCGTTCGGGAATATTGATATCGATGATGTCCCCCTGTTCGACGAGGCCAATCGCGCCGCCCTCTGCTGCCTCGGGTGACACATGGCCAATCGACAGCCCTGAGGTGCCGCCGGAAAAACGGCCATCGGTGATCAGCGCGCAGGCCTTGCCCAGCCCTTTTGATTTCAGGTAGCTGGTGGGATAGAGCATTTCCTGCATGCCCGGACCGCCACGTGGCCCTTCATAGCGGATGATAACCACTTCTCCAGCAGAAACCTCGTCACCCAGAATCGCTGCGACAGCAGCATCCTGCGATTCGAAAATGCGCGCCGGACCGGAAAAAACGAGATTCGATTCATCGACACCGGCTGTCTTTACCACACAGCCATCGAGCGCGATATTGCCGTAGAGCACGGCAAGGCCGCCATCCTTGCTATAGGCATGTGCCACATCACGAATACAGCCGTTCTCACGATCGAGGTCGAGCGAATCCCAGCGTTTGTTCTGGCTGAAAGCCTGCTGCGTCGGCACATTGCCCGGTGCCGCCTTGTAGAAATTCAGATGTGCTTCGTCATCCGTCTGGCGGATATCCCATTGGGACAGCGCCTCAGCGATATTGCTTGCATGAATGGTTCCGGCGTCCCTGTGCAACAGACCCGCCCGATCCAGCTCGCCGAGAATCGCCATCACACCGCCGGCGCGGTGCACATCTTCCATATGATATTGCTGCGTCGATGGCGCCACCTTGGACAGATGCGGCACGCGGCGCGAGAGCCGGTCGATATCTTCCATCGTAAAATCAACGCGCCCTTCATTGGCTGCCGCCAGCAGGTGCAAAATCGTGTTGGTGGAACCGCCCATGGCGATATCCAGGCTCATGGCATTTTCGAACGCCCGCTTGTCGGCGATATTGCGCGGCAGCACGGTATCGTCATCGCCTTCGTAATAGCGTTTTGCCAGCTCGACGATCAGACGCCCTGCCCGCAGGAACAGCTGCTCACGATCAGCGTGAGTCGCCAGCATCGAGCCATTGCCTGGCAACGACAAGCCCAGCGCTTCGGTCAGGCAATTCATCGAATTGGCCGTGAACATGCCGGAACAGGAGCCACAGGTAGGACAGGCGCTGCGTTCCATGATCATCACATCCTCCTCCGACTCATTGGGGTCCGCCGCCGAGACCATCGCATCGACCAGATCCAGATGCACCTCCTTACCGCCCATCAGCGCCTTGCCCGACTCCATCGGCCCACCCGAGACGAACACCACCGGAATATTCAGCCGCAACGCCGCGTTCAGCATCCCTGGCGTGATCTTGTCGCAATTGGAAATACACACCAGGGCGTCGGCGCAATGCGCGTTGACCATATATTCGACCGAATCGGAGATGATTTCGCGGGACGGCAGTGAATAGAGCATGCCGGCATGCCCCATCGCAATGCCGTCATCGACAGCGATGGTGTTGAACTCTTTGGCAACGCCGCCAGCCTTCTCGATCTCGCGGGCCACCAACTGCCCCATGTCCTTCAGATGAACGTGCCCAGGCACGAACTGGGTAAAGGAGTTGGCAATGGCGATGATCGGCTTGGTGAAGTCCTCGTCCTTCATCCCGGTAGCCCGCCACAGGGCGCGCGCACCGGCCATGTTACGTCCATGAGTGGTGGTTCGAGAGCGATATTCAGGCATGACGGTTCCAGATCAGTTGAGCAGACTTGGCAGTTTACTACGATTCAACAACAGCATTGCAGTGCCCATGGTGGCTGAGCTGAATACGCCCAACCGACCTCAGCCGCCATTGCAGTTCAGCCGCAGCCCGATACAATAGCCACACGACCATCGACAGGATCTTCGACCATGCATCAGTACGGTATTCGCATCACCATTCCGACAAGCAGCACGATGAGCAAAGATCACTTGCTCGGCAAGGACTGGGCATCTTACCGCTGGTACAGTAGCGAAGAAGCGCGCGATCGTGCTTTCGAGGAGATGCGCAGCCAGCCCTACAACTACCGTCAGGGCGACACGATTCAGCAGATTCTGGAAAAAGTCGAGCGCAGCGGAAGCCCTGCATGAAGCTGACGTTCAACGTCGACAACATCCGCCGCAGCGGCTGCGCCAACACCATCGAGGTCCATTTCAAGGACCATCCCAATATCCACGCGATCGACGTCGATCTCGACCGTGGCATCGTCAGCTTCGACACCGACAATGCCAACATCCGCGATGACATTGCCCTGCGCCTGAAAAAGCTCGGCTACCCGGAAAAAGGATCGACCGACGGTATCGACTCGGTCAAGGCCAAAGCCTCATCCCTGGTCAGTTGTGCGATGGGCAGGATCGGCCGCGGTCGCGATCGGAGCTGACGCGACTGCCAAAGAATGCGGCGAAAAAATCGGCGCCGAGTACTCGCTTCCTGCCGCACAGATCACGTACAAACAACCACCCGGCAGCTACACTATGAAACATCTTGTTGCATTTAGCCGGAGCCCCCGATGAAAACCACCCTTGCCCGATCATGCCCAAGGCTTTTCATGTTCATCATGGTACTCACCCTGTTGGGTTGCGAATCAGGTGACGAAGAGAAAACGCCGACCTATACCAGCCTGTGGAACAGCACCTTCAGCAGCTGCGGCGTCAACTGCCATTCCCCCACAGCCGCCGACGGCACCGAGAACGGCCCGGATCTCAGCAGCAAAAGCAGTTTTTACAGCAATCTGGTGGGCAAGCGCGTCGACAACGACTACCCCACATGGGCGAGCTTCAAGAGTGGCAATTGCAACAATATCAATTTCATCGCACCCGGCGATGCTGCCCAGTCCACTGTTGTTACCAGCCTGATCGAAAGTTACTCGATCAACCAGACCAGCTGCACCAGCTCCTTCAATCTGCACGCAGTCAACAACACCACCATCACCGACAAGGCGACGCAAGATGCCCTGGTGGCGTGGATCAATGACGGCGCCAAAAACAACTGACGCAGCCACGAGCCCAGCCGCGGTGAGCATATCATCAACGACATCCCTTCCCCGCTGGGCTGCCCGTCTGCTGCTGGCGGCGGGCTCGCTGTTGCTGTTCCTGCTGATGCTGGTGCCCGTCGGCTACTATGCCCTCAAATCCCCCTTGCTCTACGACAAGCTCGCCCCGTTGCTGGCTACCCGGCTGCAACCACTCGGCATCGAACTGGAGCAACCTGGCTCACTGCAACTCGATCTGCTGCGCGGCCTGACGTTGCAGAACCTGCATCTACGCTGGCACGACGAACAGCAGGGTAATGTCGAGCTGGCTGTTGGCAGGCTCCACGTCGAATACGCGGTCGCGCCACTACTGCGCGGGCGGCTCGACATCACCGACGCTCAACTGAGCAATGTACAACTGACCACAAACCTCCTCGCTACGAATGAGTCTGAAGCAGCAACGGCCAGCCCGATGACACTGACCGAGCTGGATGAACTGCTGCGCTCCCCCCCCATCCCGCTGACGATCGATCGGCTGTCACTGGCGAACATTCGCTTCGACTTGCGTCTCGACCAAGACGAGCCACACTGGACAAGACTCCAGGGGCATATTCAACAACTCAGCGGCACCGCCAACTGGCAGCATGATCGGCTGCAAGGCCAGCTGCATCTGGCCATCGACAAACCATCAGGCGGTGCCTGGAAATTGATTCAGGCCGGTCCCACTGGCAGGCAGCAACTGACCCTTACCCCCGACCTCAACAGCCAGCTGGCCTGGAATCTGACACGCGATCAGCAGGGCTGGACACTGAACAAAGCAACGATAGACAGTCGGCTGGCCGTCGATCACCCCAGCCTCATGCAACAAGACAAAACACTTGGCCACAGCACCGCGCTGACCCTGAATATCAATGCCAGCGCCAGCAGCGCGCCAAACACTGCACACCAGACAGGCATCGCCTCCGTCTTCCCACTGCAAGTCGACGCCACAGTGGACAGCGATATCACCGCGCTCACGCTGGATGACTTCCGCCACGACGGGCTGCGGCTGGATCTTCTTGCCAGCCACCAGCTCGCCATTACCCTGCACGGTGAGCTTGCGCCATTTTCCGATTCACCGCCGCCACTGGCATTCAGCGGCAAGCAGACACTGAGCCTGATGCGGCTGGACGCCCGGCACCAGGATCAACAGGCCAACATCAGCAACCTGACACTCACCCTGGATGCCAAAGGCAACGCAGCCACGAGCCTCCCGATAGCGACGCCATTGTCATTCGATATCGACCTCGCGAGTCAAGCTGACAAGATCCACCTCAGCCAAACCAGTGTCGAAAGCACCTTCTCACCACAAATCAAGCTCGCTGCCAATGGCCGCCTGGACAGCGCCAACTGGCAGCAGGACCTGACGCTTCATTTCACCCCGGAGCTGGTGACTTCCGATCTCAGTGTCCGCATCGGCGAAGGTGATCAGGCCGAGCAATATCATGTCGATCAGCAGCAGCTCACGGCCAGCGGCGATTTTCAGCACGGCAGCCTGACACTGCGCAGCGAACTCGCGCTGGACGATGCGCATATCCCCCAGCTCAAACGCAAGCTATCGGTGGCTGGCCAGGTCGACCTGACGACCGACCTCGAACTCTCCCAGCCCACGGCGTCGCTACAGGTTCAGCTCGACAACAAGGCGCTGGCGAGCCTGAAACTCAGCGCAGACAATCGCCGCAGCCCGTTCACACTGCACCACGAACTGGAGGCCACGCTCGACGCACGCTTGCGGCGTCTGCATGCCGCAGCCGACCCGCTCGAAACGCTGGGCGATCTCAAACTCCACTGGCGCGGCGACCTCGACCTGCGCCACGACGCTGACAATCTGCTGACAGCCGATTTTTCCCGGCTTGCCCAATGGCCGCTGCATCAGCAAGGAGAAATTCGCATACAACAACGCCGACGGCCGCAACAAGCCGACGGCCTTGTGCTGACGAAACCCGCCAAACTGACCTATGCGCTGGCCAAGGCCGGCAACGACTACCAAAGCACGTTGCATCTGACCGCAGCAGGCCTCCGCGCTGCATCGATGACGCGGCCCATCCCGCTTCAGTTTTGGCACAAGGCGAAGTTCGACTGGCCACTGACGACTGCCGACAGCAGCGCCACACTACGGATCGATGACACTGATGCGATCAGCCTGCAACTCAATGCGAAAAACAAGCCACGCCATCTGGCGCTCGATTCACGCTGGAGCCTCAATGTCAGGCCACAGTGGGAATCCTGGCTGCCAGCACTGGCGCCCGTGGAAATGGTGGGCGCGCTCAAAAGCGCACACTGGCTGAAAGCCGAGATCAGCCACCCCTACCGCTCAATCCTGGATGCTACTCCCGCCGCATTGAATAAAATGCGGGCAACATTGACACTGGATAGCCAGCTCACCCAGGCCACCAATCAACCAGGCACGCTGCTGCAACTCTCTGGCCCTACCATTTTGAAACAGCATCTCGACTGGTCAGCCGGTGCCAGCCAGCTCAAGAGCCGCTTCGAGATTTCCGCTGCTGAGCTGTCACAGCAGGTTCAAATCAAGGGATTGAACGGCAGTATCGAACTCAGCACCGCCTCCAGTCTGGCACCGCAAGATGGCAAGCTGGCTCTCCAGCTCAGCAGCGGCTCACTGACACTACTGTCGGAGGGCGACGATCAGTCAGCAGCAGCCAACCTTGAAGCCGTCATCGTTCCGCTCGACCTGAAACTCAGCGCCCGGCAGCAGAACGAGAAAATCATCCTCGATAGCCTGCACCTGCGTAGCGGCGCCGGGTTCATCGACCTGGCGGCTACCGGCGAGGCCTCACTCGACGGCAACAATGCCCAGCTCGACGGCACACTCACCACAACGCTCCGGCATGATCTGCTGATCAATCCCTATTTCGGCGGCACCGGTTCCGCCACGGTTCCCTGGCATCTGGTGCTGCTGGACGGTCGCCAGCTCTCGATCGACGGCGAAACCCGCTTCGACAGTCTCGATATCACGACGAAGCACTTTCAGTTGCAAGGGCTGGATGGCCGCATGAATATCGCCGAAGAACTGATCTGGACGGGCGAGCAACTGAAATTCCGCTATCTCAAAAACCCTGACCCCTTTCAACGCGTAGACTTCACCCGTGTTCAGCCATTTCTGGAAGATCGCGACAATCTTCGCGCCGACGTTATTTCGCTCGATGGCAAGGCTTTTGGCCCGGCACTGGCCAGCATCGATATCAAGCAGAACGTGGTTCACTTGCAGCAGCTGGACGTCGATCTGTTTGGCGGCCACCTCACCGGCCAGCTCTATCTCGACGCCCGCCCTGGTGCCTGGAAAATCGGCCTGCTCAGCCGTATTACCCAGCTCGATCCGCGTCAGCTGCTGCCGCAAGGGCGCAAGAGCAAAGCCGATATACTGGCCCCCTTGAACATGCGCACCGCCGTCGAATTCGATATCGGCCAGCGTCTGCTGCAAGGCCGCATTGACATCACGAAAATCAGCCGCGAACAACTGTTCCAATTACTGGAGATCATCGACCCGGACTATCAGAATGAACAGTTGGCGCCGCTGCGATCAGCCCTGCGGCTCGCCTTCCCGCAACGACTCAGCATCGACATGCGCCAAGGGCTGCTCGATATGGAAGTCGCGATCTCAGCGCTGGGGCAGCCACTGCGAATACGAGGGCTGCCGCTGACGCCGCTTATCCAGCATTTCGCTGGCGTTGCCCTGGAGCAACTGGGTAGCATCCCACTCGAATAATGACGCTTTAGGCCGAAAACCGGAGACCAACAATGCGCAGACAAGACAAGCGATACGGGCAACAGCATAGCAGCGGCACATGGCCAGCGAGCCTGATCCTGCTGGCAACCATCAGTCTGCCAGGCTGCATCAGCCTTCCCGATGTTTACCTGATCGACCGTCACACTGTCATGGAAGCCGAAGCCTCAGGTGAATGGCCAAAACTGGACGAGCGGTTTCGCCAGCAAGTACCGCTGAAAGGGCCAACAGCACTGGCGAAGGAGCCTTCGTCGAAACGTCGTGACCGCGCCTTCCGGGTGCTGAATGGGGAATTCCCGGCCCATGTCGAACCCACGGCGCAAGAGACACCGTAATGTTACTGAGAATATGTGTCCTGATCGCCTTTTGCTTTTTTTCCACTGCCTTAGCCGCTGAAACGAATTGGCAGGAAAACCGGCTCGTGCCACTGGAAAAACTGACGGTTGGGCCCTGGGATAATTTCGAAGCCAGCATCGGCGATGACGACCAACGGATTTATTTCACCCACAGTCAAAACCAGATTCCGAATATTCTGCAACAGGATTTGCAGCGCAACGAAACAACTCTGCTGATCGGCAAGATCGGCGATGCCAAAGAGCCCGCCCTGAACCCTGCCGGCACCACCCTCGCCTTCACCTATTTCGGCAATGATGCACAAGGCGATGTCTGCCTTTTTACGCTGGCAAACAAGGCACTGAAATGCATCACCACGAACGCCACCCTGGATAAATCGCCGTTCTGGGTCAATGATCATCTGCTTGGGTATCTGAGCCGTGATACAGCGCAGATCGACTGGAATCTGGTGTTGCATGATCTTGCAACCGGGACGGCCACCACGCTCTATCATGGGCTGATCTCTGCGCCTGCTGCCACCCCCGATGGGCGCTATATTCTGCTGACCGAGGCATTGCCAGACGGCGTCGTACGCCTCCAGGCCTGGGATCGGCAGCAGCAGAAAATGCTCACCCCGACGAAATTCGACCTTCCCGGCATCACGGGGATCGCCACAGTGACAAGCGATGCTGAGTATCTCTATTTCAACCAATATCTGAACGACACCAATGGCGATCAGGTCATCGACGGCAGCGATAACAGCGTGGCATTTCGCATTCCGTTTGCAACGTGGCTTCACAGCACAAAACCACTACTGCCAGAGCAACTCACATCCGTCTCGAGCAATTGCAAGTTTCCAGACCTGAGCAAACGATACCTCTATCTCACCTGCGCTTTCGAAGGCTCGCTGGATATCTACAGGCTGCCACTGACCGGTAGCGTGCCACCACAGTGGGATCAGCAACGGCTCCTCGAAGCGCACCGCAGCGCCCGCAGTCATGAAACCCGACTGCTGCTCCTCAATTCCCTGCGCTACCGGTTCGGCCGCAACGACACCGAAATGCTGGAACGCCTGCTGAGCAACCACCTGGAAATTGGTGAACTGACCGCCGCACGCTATTACGTGAAACAGTTGCAACAGCTGTATCGGCAACAGAACGATGAGGCGACGGCGCATTTCTACGAGGCGCTCGATATGCTGTTTCTGGTGCGTGCATCAAAACAGAAAGTGCCGGTTGGCATCGTCACTGCGCGATTTCGGCGTATCGTCGACAAAGCCCGTCAACACATTCACGCGAGCAAGCTGCCAGCAGCACTGACGACGTTGATCGACGCCTGGTTCGATTTTGAACTGGAAGACGAACCGCAGGCACTTCAACGCTTGCAGCGTTACGACCTCAGCCGTGCTTCTGCACTGCCGCTGGAACGGGTCATCGCCTTCGAGCTATACCGACAATTGCTGACGCAGCACCCCAAAAAACTGCTGGGCATCTACCCACTGATGTTCGACTCAGCCAGCTTGCCAGCCGAAGCCAGGATCTACTACGGATTCAACTACCTGAAATTGTTGAGCCGAACCGAAAAAAACATCAGCACTCGCATCGATACCATCGAACGACAACTCGACAATATCCACCATAATGAAATTGCCCAATTGTTCCGCAGCGAAATTCAGACATTGCGGCTGGTATTGAGTAGCGATCAGGCGAGCAGAAATACTGCCTTTCAAGCACTGAACACGCTACTGAAAAATAACCGTGATGATCTGCTGCTGCGCAAGGCAATGCATGTCCGCGCCATTCAGAACCTGGGCGCAGCGGAGCAGTTTCAATATATGGAATTGCTGTCACGCCATTGGCTGCTGACCACGAACATTTCCGAGATGGAATTTGCCAATGTCGCCGAACAGTACGCCATCATTACAATGGACAAGGCCTATGGCATGCTCGCAGCAGGCAACGCCGCCAAAGCCTATGCTGTTTTCTACAGCGCCATCCGCCAAACCAACGACCTCGAAGCGCACTACCAGTTCATCACGCTTGGCCTAAGCCCCAGCCTCGATAAACGCGAAAACCTCGAACGTTCCTATGCCATCCTGAAAAAGCAGAACCTGCTGGGTCAACACGCGAACTACGCCGAGGCGCTAAAACTGATTCTGGATGCTGATAGCAGCCGTCCGGAGGCGATGAAAACAACGCTGAAAAAGGCGCTTGCACTGTTGGAACCCATGAACAATCGTGGTCTGAGTCCTGCGGTACGCGACCTGCTGATGGGATATATCCACCACCAACTGCTACGGCTTTCAAAGCACGGCTACCGCTACGACAAGCGCGCCTTTCAAAAAGCCCATTATCACTACATCATGGCGCTGGATCTGGGCCGGGACAACAGCCGCATCACCGCATCGGTATGGGAAAACCTTGCCTGGCTGCATAGTGAGGTGCGCAACCAGGCGCTGGCAGTCGATTTTTTCGCCCGGCGGTTGGCACTACCCTTTCCTAACGGCGAAGATGAAGCCCGCACCCGACTGGCTTTTGCTCGCGCGCTTTTTGCAAACAACCAACCGCAAGAGGCACAACAACAAGCGGCCAAGGCACTCAGCCTGGCAACCACCAGCAGCCAGCTCGACCGTACCCCTTTCCTGGAAAAATATGCATTTTATGCGTTACAGGCGGAAGACTATCCGCAAGCCATACAGTCCTGGGGAAAACTGCTCACCACGGCGCAGCTTGGCGACGAAAATCGCGCCAAGGCTTTGCTCGGCTACGGCTATGCCTTGATGAAAATCGGAATACGGGAAACCGCCAAACAACAATTCGAAGCCGTGTTGGCCATCGCAAACAAACTCAAACCCCTGCCCGCCGATCACAACCGCCTCATTCCTTTTACACCGACGCGCTTCAAACTGCTCGCCTCGGGATTTCTCGCCACCCTCAGCACGACCCCCGGCGATCGCATCCACTACCGCGCACAGCGAACGCAGCTACTGCAAAGCCTCGCCGGGCAAAGTGAAACACTCGCCTGGAAAGAGTCCACACGCCTTTCCCTGCTCGCCAAGGATTACCAGCATATTGCCGTCAGTCACGAGGCAGCGGGGCAGTATGCACAAATGGCTGCGGCAATGGATCAATCACTGCAAGCCGCCACGGCGTGGGCAGAGGAAACGGATGACCCCATCGGCCCCGTCATCTATCGCACACTGATCAACTATCTCAGCCTGGGCCTTAGTCACCCACAATATGTCGACAGCAAATCTGCTCAGCGCCTGCGCAAGCAGTGCAACAAAACGCTGCAAGCTTTCAAGGAACAAAGCTGGCAACCTGCCGCAATCATCAGCCGACACACGCGCCTCGCCCTGCTCTTCGAAGCATGGCAAGCCAAAGCACTTCAGCATGAGCCGGAATCACTGTCGGAAAAAATTGATGCACTGCTCGACACACCTGCGCTACAGCAGTTGAAAATCGATAATCCCGAGATGTGGCAAGCGCTGACAGAAATCGCAAACGGCGTGAGCGGCGGCTAAATCGGATCAGCGACAACCGTTGTTTCAATATCAAGTTTTGGAGTTCATCACGGTTGAGGCCAGCGCTATCCATAACAACACGACTACCGCGCCTGACAGCTTCCCCCTTTCGCAAAGGGGGATTGAGGGGGATTTTCAGGGACTTGCTGCGAACCCATGGACGTTCCAATCCCCCCTACCCCCCTTTGCGAAAGGGGGGAAAACTGGCTGATGTGCAAATCTGAACTCCGAAACTTGAGTTACAGTGATTTCCCAACCAGCTCACCGTACAGCCGGCGCTGATTCCTGTGCAGCCATCGCAGCAGGCCGAACCCCCGACAGGAAACGCTGCATCTCGCTGGACTCCTGTAGCAACAGTCGCCCCGCGGCAATCAAACGATCGATCGCCTGATCGTCCAGCGAAAACGAGGTCGGCAGTGTCTGGAGATAGTTGCGCTCTGCCTGATCGTCGATGCGCATCAGACTGGCATCCACCAGAAAGAACTCCGGTTCCTCGTCACAATGTTCGCCACCGCATCGCAGCAGGCGGATCGACTGCTGCCACTCTTCGAGATTTTCCCGAAACACACGCAATGTTTCATTGTTGTAGCGATTGACCTGCACGGTGGTGGCAATATCTACCGTGGTAGCAATGGATGGCGGATAGTCAAGCAGATTCAGCCGGGTATCGGGTGCCGCTGCGGCATTGACGATAACCACCAGAATTTTTTTCAGACCACTATTCAGCAGTACATGACGCACCGAGCCATCCGGCGTACGGTGATGCAGCTTCACTCGATCGATCAACGCACGGAGTCCCAGGTTGTCGGCCAGGCCACCATCGAGCAGATGGATATAGGGGCGTTTTTCCCGATCGGCGTAGGCTGCAATCTTTCGCGCCAGATAGAGCCGGCCATCGGCACGACTCGGCGCTTTCAAGACATCCCGCACCCAGCTCGGCACCTCGTAGCCACAACTGCCCGCATAGTTGGCGATGGTAATGGCGGAGAAAATACCGGGCACCGCGGATGATGCAGTGACAGCACGTGACACCGGGTAGGTATCGAGCCGTGAACAAATCAGGTCGAAATGGGTCTGGTCAAAGCTGAACCCATCGCCCAGCGTTACATCGGTCGCATTGACCAGCAGCGCTGGCGCCCGCCGCGGGTCGATATCACCAAAGGTCGCGCCATGAAAAAGAATCTGTAACTACTCAGCTCACCACTGGAATGCGCCATCTCTGTGTCGCCTACATGGATGTAGGTGAGGGGCGTGAGCAGGATGCGGAAGCTTTGGGAAATGATCATTTACACTCGGCAGGCAATTGCTCCATGCATTGCCTGCACTCCCCACTTCCCTGTGGGTCGTAAACTCACATTTCCCGCCTTGATCTGACGCATTCCAGCGGCAATCTGAGCAGTTACGGTTCTACTTCAGCGAATGCTGAATAGTTACAAGAATCTCATCATAGTAGGCTTCGGCCATTTCACTGCGATTGAAATACGGCGTTGCCAGGCGGAACCAGTTGATGGGATTGAACAGCCGCTTGACCAGGGTGCCATCAACATCGCGGCGCAAAAAACCCGGCTCGAATTCTGTGAAGATGCGGTCGCCAAACAGCGCGAAATAGGCGGCGGTGAAACTGCCACCGGAGACGCCGAAGACAATATCGACTTCATCAAGCAAACGTCGTTGACGACCATTCCATTCGATACGCGACGCCGCCAGCGCTTGCAACACACCATAAGAAAGCGCCGACGCCCGACTGCCGCCACCGGAAAACGACAGCACCACGAGCAGGTCATCGGCACGATCGGGCCGCACCGGTTCATCACGCACAATATACTGAGGCAATGGCTCGTTGACGCGAAAATGCGCGCAGCCAGAAAGCCCCAGCAAGAGGAAAATCACCAGCAGACGTATCATCATCTCAATGCCCAAGTTTCTGGGTGTAACTGCTCAGATGATTGCCCCCGTTTTGCGCCAAGTAGGGGCGATTGGGTTCAGGAGAACTCAGGTTCGTTGCCCGACTTCCATTTGATATTACATCCCAGGCTTGGTAGCTGCTGCTCCGGATCGGGCACTTCCCCCGCCAGCACCGCATCGGCGGCGCGGCGCATGTCGGCGCCTGTCACCGGCTCGTTGTTGCGTGGTCGTGCGGCGTCGAATTGACCGCGGTAGACGAGTTTGCCGTCGCGGTCGAACATGAAAAAGTCGGGGGTACAGGCGGCCTGATAAGCTTTGGCGACATCCTGACTTTCATCGAAAAGATAGGGGAAAGGGATATTCTTTTCCCGCACCAGTTGAGCCATTTTTTCCGGGCTGTCGTCGGGGTAGTTTTCGACGTCGTTGGCATTGATCGCGACCACCTTCAAGCCCTTGTCCTGATACTCTCGTGCAAAGTCGATAAAGCCATCGAGAATGCGGATCACGTAAGGACAGTGGTTGCAGATAAACGCCACCAGAACCGGTTCACCAGCAAAATCACTGAGGCTGACAATGTTGCCGGTCGCGGGTTCAGGTAACGAAAAGTCGGGGGCCTGAGTGCCCAATTCCAGCATGATGGAGGGTGTTCTTGCCATGATTCAGCTCTCCTTGAGTTCCAGTGTACGGGTGATCTCCAGATCCGAGGTCAGCAGCTTGTGTACCGGGCATTTTCCGGCAATGGCGCGCATGCGCTTGAGCTGCGCTTCGTCGAGATCCCCTTCGACCTGGATATCTACCGCAATTTTGGTGGGTTGGCTCTTGTCTCGGCTGACGGCCACCGAAATCGGGCCGGCGTCGATACCCTTGTGTTCGGCATACATGCGCAACGTGATGCTGATGCAACTGCCGAGCGCCGACAGTAGCAGTTCCGTCGGGCGCGGGCCTTCGTCGTTCCCGCCCATTGGCACCGGCTCATCAACGATCATATCGTGCGAATGGGTGAAAACCTCGTTGCGATAGGGTGCACCCGACTCGCGCACGAGCACCTGGCCAACAGCGACTTCGGGGCGGTCTGTATCAGCCATCAGAACAATATCCGGATACCGAGATGCACGTTTTCGTCGATATCGTAATCCGGGCCGTTTTCCAGCCCGGCAACGATATTGCGATAGCCAATAAATGCAGTGGCATTGGGCAGCACATCCGCTTCAAACCGGATTTTCAAATCGAGCAGATCGTCGCCATCACTGAAGGTGGTAATGCCGGGAGCAAAATAGATGTCGCCGCCCACGGCCATCGGAATATTGCCTGGGATGAGATAGCGCGCGCCCGCGCCCAGCGCCAGCGCACCGACACTGGCATCCGGCGTGTCCAGCGCGGCGAAGTAGATCCTGCCGCCCAGACCGAAGCTGAACGGTTGCTCACCAGCAGGCACACCGCGCACCAGCAGGCCGACATGACCGATGAGATCGTCTGCATCGTTGTAGAGCGCACCGACACTCAACTCGGCACCGCCGCTGCCGAGCGCGGCGGAGTCAGCAAGAATGTCGATCGCGGCGGTATCCTTGCTCAGCGCCAGCTCGAACTCGGCCGCCTGAGCGGTAGATGCCAGACCCAGCATCAGCGTGGTCAGCCAGAATTTGATTTTCATTGGGTTGTCTCCTGATGATGACAGCTAGTTTTCCGTGACGCGGATCATGCCACGAGAGGGGCGTGCTAGCTAGCTGCCGGCAGCAGGGGCAACAGCAATTCGACGGCCTCATCGATGCCGGAAGGGGGGACTGGTATGCCACGCTGCGCTTGCAGCAATGCCGACACCTCATCAGCGACATCACCACCAAGCAACTGCGCCAATGGCACGGTTTTCAGTGCAACATGCCGGCCCAGCCACGCTTCGAGCACGGCCGACTCGCCCCAGTCGGCACGCGCAATATTCAGCGTCGGCACGCCGACGGCGGCGATTTCGGTGAACATGCCATATCCGGGTTTGGTGATGACAAGGTCCGCCGATGCCACCATATCGATGAAGCGATAGCGGCTTTCATCCCATCGGTGGATGTCGCCTCGCTGTACTGTCGGGCTGTCGGCAATGATCCAGTGCACACCGGGGAGCTGCGGCCAATTTGCCAGCGGGCTGTCGAGCGGGATGCCGCCCAGACTCACTACCACCAGTTTGTCACCCTGCGCCAACCCCAGATCCGCATCGAGATCTGTGCGCCGATTCTCGCCTACCAGCATCACCGGCCCTACCGGGCGTCGGTTTTCCAGCCAGGACATCGGCATCGACGGCTCGGGTTGGATGAAGCAGGCCGCTTGCTGATAGGCATCCCGCATCATCGCCAGCTCCGGACGCATCTGCGACGCGATGGCGCTATTGACCTCGAGGATGTCCACCCAATTCAAGGAGCTATAAGCCACGGCAGGAATACCGCTCTCGCGGGCCGCCACAATCGGCAGATAAGGAATGTCGGTCAGCAGCAGATCAGGGCGCCGGGCGTCGAAAATCGCGCGTTGCTGACGCATCTGCCCGTCCCAGTCACGATGAAATGCCTGATAGGCGTGCAGGCTGTCCTCCCAGCAAATCACCGTCGGCCCGGCCATCAGCATGCCGATATCCGCCGTGTGTTCGACTTGGTCGAATGGGCAGCTGAGCCTTTTTTCGATCAACGGGCGGGGAATCTCGGTCTGGACGGTGACCTGCAAATTAGCGACACGCGCATGCAGGCCGTTGATGACCGGCGTGATCTGCGACAAGTGCCCATAACCATGGGCGGAAATGACAACATAGAGGGAAGGCAAGGTCAGGCGTCGATATCAGGAATCAGTTTGCTTTCCAGCTTGCGGATCGCATCCTTGAGCTGGAGCTTGCGCTTTTTCAGCCGCCGCAACTGTAGCTGATCCACCGTCGGGTCATCGATCATGCGGTCGATCAGCTCATTCAGCCCGCCATGTTCCAGACGCAAATCAAACAGTTCTTGCTTCAGCTGTTCATCCTGGCTCAGAAACATCGACCGCCCTACCTCGGCATGACTCCTAGAAACGATCAGCTGAGTTTAACCGAATTCACGCGCCACCATATAGCGGCAAATTCCAACAGCGTGATACCCTTCCGCCATTCCCACAAATCATAATGAACATGCGACTTCTGCTACTGCTCGCCCTGCTGCTGACGGGCTGCGCCACAACCACAGGCCCCGGCGCAGGCAATGTCGATGCCGCGGCGCTGGCCAGTTCCAATCAACTTCAGCGACAGGCGCTCGCCGCCTATAAAAAACGCCAGCTGATGGAAGCCTTTCAGCAAGTCTCAGCCGCCATCGAAAAGAACCCGGCCAATGCGCAAGCCTGGGGACTACTGGGACTCATCAATCAGCGCCTCGGGCGCGGCGATGCGGCGGAAAAGGCCTTCACCCAAGCGCTGCGACTGGCACCGGACGACCCTGCACTACTGAATAACTATGGCAGTTTTCTGTGCAGCCAGGGCCGCTGGGAAGATGCACAAGCCACCTTTGCCAAGGCAGGAAACGCCAGCGGCAATGCCGCGCCGGAAATTGCCTGGACCAACGCCGGTCTCTGCGCCCGCCGCGCTGGAGACAACACACTTGCCGAACAGCTGCTGCAAAAGGCCGTCCAGCACAATCCCGGCCTGCCGACCGCACTCTATCAGCTCGCCAGTCTCAGCCTCGAAAACGGCAAACCCGTCGAGGCCAGCACCTGGCTTACGCAATATCTGAATCACGCCGTCCACGCCCCCAAAACGCTACTGCTTGGCGCGCGAATCGAACATGCGCTCGGCAACCCTGCCGGGGTCAGCAGCTACCTGGAGAAGCTGCGCTCCGCCTTCCCCGACAGCAGCGAACGCCAACAGGCGGAAGCACTCCAGCCAGGCATGGCCAGCCCCTCCACCACAGCGCCCATTCACGACGAGACTTGGCTACAACAACGCAATCCCCAGCACTTCACCATCCAGGTCGGCGCCTTCAATGATTTGAATCAGGCCAGGCAGATCGCCAACCAACTACGCCCACCTGTCGCCCTGTACAGCCAGGGAACATCCCACATCGTACTGCAAGGTGACTATGCCACCCTGGAACTCGCGCGCCTTGCGCTATCGGGTTTCAACACCCCGGCAGCCGGGATTCAGCCCTGGATCAGGGACTTTGGCTCGATTCAACGAGGGATGAAGCGATAAGCAACCAGTTGCCCCAGGACGCCTCCTTTCCCCAATGGGGATGGAGGGGGATTTGAACCACCGCGCCACACCAAAACACCGCGGTAACAATCCCTCCAAACCTCCCTTTGCGAAAGGGAGGCGATTACGGCCAGATGCCGCGTTCGAGTGTGACGTTGGCGATTCTCGCGATGGCAACCGCGAGCGCGGCGGTGCGCAAGCTGACGGGGACGTTGTAGATTTCTCCTGCACTGGTTTCGGCGGCGAATGCTTTTTCTTCCTCATCCCGCATTGCATGCCAGCGAGTGAGGACGAGGTCGGTGGCGTCGAACATTTTGCTGCGCAGGCGGGTATTGACGTCGTCGAGCGCCCAGCGTTCGTTGCTGAAGTTTTGCACCCATTCGAAGTAGCTGACGGTGACGCCGCCAGCATTGACGAGAATATCGGGAAGTACTGGGATGCCGCGGTCGGTGAGGATGTCGTCGGCTGCGGGCGTCACCGGACCATTGGCGGCTTCGACAACCAGCCTGGCTTTGATGCGTTGGGCATTGCCGCAGTGGATCTGTTTACCCAGTGCGGCCGGGATCAGGATGTCGCAGTCGAGTTCCAGCAGCTCGGTATTGGTGATGGTGAGGGTGTCTGGCAGGCCGACGACGGAGCCTTCCTGCTCCTTGAAGCGGGCTGCGGCTTCGATGTCGATCCCGTCTGCTTGCTGGATGCCGCCGCGCGAATCGCTGACGGCAATGATAGTGGCCCCCGCCTGCTGGAAAAGTTTCGCTGCGGTCATGCCGACATTGCCAAAGCCCTGAATGACAACCCTGCTACCTTCCAGTGTCCGCGAACTGCCAATACCTTCCTTTTCCAGATAGCGCATCGTGGCGTAGAGACAACCACGGCCGGTAGCTTCGGGACGCCCTAATGAGCCGCCCAAATCCAGCGGTTTACCGGTGACGACCGGAAGATTGTTGCGCCCTGGATGGAGAATATCGTAGGTGTCGAAGATCCAGGACATGGTCTGCGCATCGGTGTACATATCGGGCGCTGGAATATCGGTATTCGGCCCGATGTTGTCACCCAGCTCGGTGATGAAACGGCGCGTGATGCGGCGCAGTTCGGTTTGCGTAAGCTTTTTTGGATCGCAGTTGACGCCGCCCTTGGCACCACCGAAGGGAATATCGAGCAGTGCGCATTTCCAGGTCATCAGCGTTGCCAGCGCGGTGATTTCTTCCTTGTCCACCTCGGGGTGGTAACGCACACCGCCTTTACCCGGCCCCATTACCCGATTGTGCAGCACCCGGAAGCCATGAAATGTCTGCACCGAACCGTCCTCCATCTCCACCGGGAAATAGACTTCGATCGTGCGCTTGGGTGCGACCAGCGATTGGATCAAGCCGTCTTTGAACCCCTCCAACCAGGCGATGGCACGCTCGAACTGAAAACGCGCCAGGTGGGCAGGGTCCAGATCTTCCTCGTTGTCGCCAATGGAAAGCTGCTGTATATGCTCGGGTTTTGGTGCCGACTTGTCCATGCCCCTATTCCCTGCCCCAATAATCGGTCTCGATTCCCTCACCCAGATCGGCAGCGATCAGACGGCGGCGCACCTCCAACAGTTTTTCGATCAACGCCGGTTCATGGCGCTCATACGCTTCGGCATCCGGCGCGCGCTTGACCACCACGCCCAGTAGCTCGGTGATGGCGTTGCCAATGGAGTTCTGGCTGATCGTGACGATCAGATCACCGGCATCATTGCGGTAGACCAACTGTTTGAATGCAGGCTGCCAGCGAATCGCATTGGCGTATTTGGGGTCGTGTATGCATTGTTCGCGCACCTTTTTCGCCGCCGCCATGAAATCGTTGTTGTACAGCAGTTTGTCCTCGACCTGATCAGGAAAATGAACATTCGCCGGCATCGGCGCGTTGCGGCTGGACACCTGGGTGAAGAAGGTGCGGTAGAAATCGATGAAGCCTTTAAGAATCACATCGTATTCGCGCCAGAAATGAATACTCTTGAGCTGCCGCAAACCGCCCTGAATCTTCCAGCTCGGCAAGCCCTGCGGATAGCCGGTGAGCTTGATCTGTGACTCGCCATCATCAGCGAGCGTCAGCACTTCCAGCTCCAGGCTGGCGAAGAACTCGCGATAGACATCATGCATATAGGACTGAAACAGGCTGTGCTGCCCACCATCGGTCAGATTCGGGTTGTCGAGATCAGCCAGTTTGGCCGCTTCGAGCTGCGCCTTTTCGAACACCATGAAGTGGTTATGCAGCATGCGGATGCTTGGCACACCCGGTGATGTCAGCGGCCAGGTCGCATCGAGACTGGCCTCCCCCGCCAGTATCAAATGCTGATCAGGATCCGGAAAGGTCTCCAGCATATATTCGATCAGAATCTGGTTCATCCGGTTCCAGACATTCTTCACATTTTCAGGCACCTGCGTGCGCCGCACCGGGCGACCGAGCGGGTTCAGAATCGTTTTGGACGTGTTATAGATGATCGATGTATCAAACGTCGTGCTATGGCCGAGCGCCTTGCGATACATCAGCAGGTTTTCGGGGTTGACCAACAAACCGTTGTTGTTGACCAGATCGTTCAGATTCTCCGTGCTGTTGAAAAACTCGTTAGGTGCCATTCCCTCTGGCACATCCAGCGGAATCGGGCGAAAAGGCGTCACAATCTCTCGGGGACCGTACTGCATGGCATTACCTCAGGTCATCATTCAGGCTCCGGGCGTCCAGTGTAACGCGCGGCCTGGCGTCAATCTCATAGAACCTGTGCATACGGCGATAAGCCGGGGTATGAGGGGCGTATTGGCGGGGGGAGGCACTCACGAAGAAAATGAGTGGAATCTGGAAAGGCAAGCATGATGCACGGCGGCCACGACGACCGCCCGCACCATGGTAATGCAGCAGCAACTACTAGCGTGGTAACTATTCAGAAGGTAGAAAAATAGAACCGTAACTGCTCAGATTGCCGCTGAAACGCGTCAGATCAAGGCGGGAAATGTGAGTTTACGACCCACATGGAAGTGGGAAGTGTAGAAAATGCATGGAGCAATTCTCTACCACGGGTAAATGACCATTTCCCAAAGCTTCCGCCTCCTGCTCACGCCCCTCACCTACATCCTTGTAGGCGACGCAGAGATGGCGCGTTTCAGTCGTGAGCTGAGTAGTTACCTAGCGTGAAGCCTCAGACAACGCTACCAAACGATTTGTCGACGCTGCCGGATGGGCTTTCCAGCCCGGCCAGCTGGCATCCTTGGGACACAGGGCCATTGGGGAACAGCAGGTAGAGGTAGCGACGTCCGCCCTTGTGGTGATATTTCTCATCCAGCGCATCGGCCAGCTCGCGGCGATTCGGGAATTCATGCGTCGCAAAATAGGCTTGCAGGGAGCGCACGACATCCCAGTGATCTTCGGTCAGAGGCACACCCAGCAGTTCGGCAGCATCCTGCTCCGCTTCCTCCTTGCTCCAGCCGTGTGGCGCATCGGGGAACTCCGGTTGCGCAGCTGATGCGGGTTGCTCTTGATTGGTGTAATGCAGGTGTTCAGGAACGTATCCCATGACTTGATTTCCTCCAGGAATCTGTAGGAACCGCTGATCCGGCCATGGATTGGCAACTTGTTGCCCAGGCGTGACCGGTGGTTCCGGAAAATAGCGTGATTTCAACCCGAATTTCTCAGCGGGTTAACCGGACCCAACAACCGCCCACAAGCAGGTGGATCGACGTGAATCCCCTATGAATCCAACATAGAACATAATTTCTTACTATTCCACTCAGGATATGTCGTCAAGACTTTTTCCTACCCAATCGGGATAGACGGCAGCCGTTTTCCAATACACAGCTTGATCTCCACCAATGACGTTTGCCGCAGAATCCTCTACCATTCGCCGCCCCCGACTCTCACCAATGGCCAATGTCAGACTTTATTCCCGGACAACGCTGGATCAGCGACGCCGAACTGGATCAGTGTCTCGGTACGATCCTGAAAACCGACGACCGCACGGTGACGGTGCTGTTTCTCGCCACTGGCGAGATGCGTACCTATTCGCGCCAGACCGCGCCGCTGTCCCGCGTGGCTTTTGCGGTCGGTGACGAAGTCACCAGCCATGAGGGTTGGAAACTGCATATCGAGGCCGTGCGCGAGGAAGACGGTCTGCTGACCTACATCGGCCGACGCGACGATGGTCAGCACACGGAATTGCCAGAAGGTCAGCTGGATCACATGATCCAGCTCAACCGCCCTGTTGATCGTCTGTTCAGCCGCCAGATCGATGCCGACAAATGGTTCAGGCTACGCTGGGAGGCGTTGCACCATCTCGACCGGCTGGCGCATTCCGAGCTACGCGGCCTCACCGGTGGGCGCACCAGCCTGATCCCGCATCAGCTCTACGTTGCCCATGAAGTCGCCAAGCGTTACGCGCCACGCGTGCTGCTGGCCGATGAGGTGGGACTGGGCAAAACCATCGAAGCCGGCCTGATCCTGCATCAGCAACTGCTGACGGGGCGCGCCAGCCGGGTGTTGATCGTGGTGCCGGAGACGCTGGTGCATCAATGGCTGGTGGAAATGCTGCGCCGTTTCAATCTGCATTTCGCCATCTACGACGAGGGACGCTGCGATGCCATCCGCGAGGCCGCACCGGAGGTCAATCCCTTCGACATGGAGCAGCTGATTCTGTGCAGCCTCGACTTCCTCAAGCAAAACCCGCAAGACGCCGAACAGGCCATCGCCGCCGACTGGGATTTGCTGGTGGTGGATGAAGCGCATCATCTGGCCTGGTCGCCGCAGCAAGCCAGTGACGAATACCGCCTTGTCGAAGCGCTGGCACAGCGCACCCGGGGCGTGCTACTGCTCACCGCAACCCCGGAACAGCTCGGCAAGCAGAGCCACTTCGCCCGCCTGCGCCTGCTCGATCCCGACCGCTTTCACGAGTTCGATGCCTTTGTTGCCGAAGAGGCTTCCTACGAACCGATTGCACGCGCCATCGACGAGCTGCTCAACGACGAACCGCTCGATGACGAGTCATACCAGATACTGGCCGACACCCTGGACGAAGGCGATAACCAGGCCTTGCTGGACATCACGCGCGACGCCACCGCCACCCCTGAAGCGCGTCGCGATGCCGCCATCGAGCTGGTCGATCACCTGCTCGACCGTCATGGCACGGGACGGGTGCTGTTTCGTAACACCCGCGCCGCTATCGAAGGTTTTCCCGGACGGCAGGCGACGCTCTATCCGCTGCCGCTGCCGACTCAGTGGCAGACGCTCTACACGACATTACAGGAACGCGGCGTCAATCCGCAGGCACTGCTGAACCCCGAACTCAGCCATCAGGCACTAGGGCAGGACGACACCCCCTGGAGCGATATCGACCCGCGTGTGCCCTGGCTGATCGAGCAGATCAAGCAGCTGCGGCCAGCGAAAATACTCGTCATTACCGCCAGCGCGGAAACGGCGCTCGATCTGGTCGAAGCCCTGCGCGTGAAGGCCGGGATGCTCGCTGGCGTGTTCCATGAACACATGACCATCGTCGAACGGGATCGCGCCGCGGCGCTGTTCGCTGACATCGAATACGGCGCGCAAGTGCTGGTCTGCTCCGAAATCGGCAGCGAGGGCAGAAACTTCCAGTTTGCCCATCATCTGGTGCTGTTCGACCTGCCACTCAACCCTGATCTGCTGGAGCAGCGCATCGGTCGTCTCGACCGCATCGGCCAGACCGAAACCATCAAGATCCACGTCCCCTATCTGGAAAGCTCCCCCCAGGCAGTCATGGCCAACTGGTACCACCAGGGACTGAACGCGCTGGAACACACCTGCCCCGCCGCGCATCAAGTCTTCAGCCGTGTCCGCCCGGCATTGCACGATGCCTTGCAGCATTTCGACGACGACGAGAAAACCGCCGGACTGATCGCCGCCAGCGCCGAATTGAATGCCGAATTCAACGCCGCGTTGCAGCGCGGTCGCGACCGGCTGCTGGAATACAACTCCTGTCGCCCACGGATCGCCAACGCCCTGAAACAGGCTGCCGAGCAAGAAGATGACAACAGCGAGATCTTCGAATTTCTCGAACAAGCCTTCGACTGCTACGGCATCGACATGGAAGACCATGCCCGCGACAGCTATATCATCCGCCCCGGCATGCATATGCAAGACAGCAGTTTTCCCGCCCTGCTGGAAGACGGCATGACAATTACCACCCGCCGGGACGTGGCCCTCACCAATGAAGACCTTCACTTCATTACCTGGGAACATCCGCTGGCCACCGGCGCGCTGGAAATGATCACCGGCAACGAACTGGGCAATACCGCCATGACGGCGATCAGCCACCCCGGCATCCAGCCCGGCGCGCTGCTGGTGGAATGTCTGTTCGTCGTCGATGGCGCCGGGCAGAAAGCCTTGCAGTTGAGCCGCTACCTGCCAACATCGACCATTCGCATCGTCAGCGACCCCAAGGGCCGTGACATCGGCGACAAACTGACGCCTGAGCTGATCGAGGCCCACCAGGAAAAGGTCGATGGCAAGACCGCCAACAAGGTCACCCGCTTCTATGAAGACGAAATCCGCCAGCAGATCGCGGCAGCTGAAAAGACCGCCCGCGAGCGCCTGCCGGCTATTCGCGACACCGCGATACAGCAAGCCCGCCACATGCTGGAAGCTGAGATCAATCGTCTCAAGGCGCTGCAACAGGTCAACCCGAACGTCCGCGCTGACGAAATCGACCACCTTGAAACGCGTTACCAGGCGGTCATGGAAGCACTGCAATCCGCCACCCTGCGCCTGGACGCCCTGCGCGTGATCGTCACCACCTGATCCGCGCGGTCTTGACCCGAATCAAGCGGAGTGGCAGCGAGTTAGTCCATACTTGGCCGCTAACTGGGAGGGTCGATCGTGGCACAGCAGCATTCCGTCATCATCATCGGCGCGGGCCCTGCGGGCCTGAGCCTGGCCTGTTCGCTGGCGCAAGCCGGCCTGCATGCCACCATCATTGAAAAACAGCCACGTGAAGCCTTGGCTGATCCTGCCTACGATGGCCGCGAGATCGCGCTGACGCATCTTTCGGTCGAGCTGATGCGCCAGCTCGGCATCTGGCAGCTGATTCCCGACGATGAGATCGGCCTGATCAAGAAGGCCCAGGTACAGGACGGTGTGTCACCCTACTCGCTGGATTTCGATCACCGCCAAAACAATCTGGAAGCGCTCGGCTATCTGGTTTCGAATCACCTCATCCGCAAGGCGGTGTTTGCGCAAGCCGACAGCCTGGACAACATCGACATCCTGACCGGCATTACCGTCGAGGCCGTGCGTACCGACGCACAGCAGGCAAGCGTAACGCTATCCGACGGCCCAGTGTTGCAGGCTGCACTCGCGGTCGCCGCCGACAGCCGTTTTTCCGAAACACGCCGCAAGATGGGTATTTCAGCCTCGATGCATGACTTCGGCCGCGTCGCCATCGTCAGCCGCATGTCACATGCGCGCAGCAACGAACAGACCGCTTTCGAGTGCTTTCAATATGGCGGCACACTCGCGATATTGCCGGTGTCGGCGCAGCTCTCCTCCTTCGTCGTCACCGCCAGTGGCAAACAGGCGCAGGCGCTGCTGGCGCTTTCCGACGACGACTACCGCAACGAAATCCGCAAACGCCTGGGCAGCCGCCTGGGCGATATGACGGTCGCCAGCGAGCGCTTCGCCTATCCGCTGGTCGGCGTTCACGCTGATCGTTTCATCGACCAACGCTTTGCCCTGATTGGTGATGCGGCCGTCGGCATGCACCCGGTCACGGCACATGGCTTCAACCTGGGGCTGCGCGGGCAAAACACCCTGACCAAGGCAATCATCGCCGCGGCGTCACGCGGACAGGACATCGGCGCACCGCAGGTATTGCAGCAGTATCAGCGGCAACACCGCCTCGCCACATTGCCGATGTATTACGGCACCAATGGCATCGTCAAGCTCTTCACCAGTGAATCACCACCCGCAAAACTGCTGCGTCAGGCAGTGCTGCGTATCAGCAACAACCTGCCGCCACTGAAATGGGCCATTACACGGAAGCTGACGGAAGTCGGAGGCAGCGCTTTATCGCCACTGAAATCAACCCGATCCATCCCGCAACCTCAGCACGATTCGCGCCCGTAACCCCCCACCTGCACGTGGCGTAAGGCTCACCACCCAGCCATTGGCGTGGCAGAGCTGGTGCACAATGGCGAGACCGAGCCCACTGCCACCGGTGGCGCTGCTGCGGGAGGTTTCAAGGCGAAAAAAGGGCTGAAACACTTGTTCAAGCTTGTCTTCGGGGATGCCCGGGCCATGGTCGAGGACGTCAATCACCGGCGCGTCTGCGTCACAGCGTAATTGCAGTTCCACGGGTGCGCCGCCATAACGCAGGGCATTGTCGATGAGGTTGCCCAAAACCCGCTTCAACGCGCTGGCGTTCAGCTTGGCCGGGCAGGCCTGTGGCGGCAGTGACAGCTGGATGTCGTGTTGCGGATATTCGGCGGCAACCATCTCCAGCATTGCCGTCATATCGACATTCTCCCGCGCCAGCTGCTTGGCATCGAGGCTGCGCGCCAGTTGCAGTGTACGCGTGATGAGTTTGTCCATCTCGTTGAAATCCTTGCGCATGCGGGCAAGCAGCTCGGGGTCAGCGTCTTGCGGGAGCAGTTCGATCGCCAGATTGAGGCGCGCGATGGGGGTACGCAAATCATGCGAAATACCCGCCAGCAAGGTGGTGCGATTGGCCATGAGTTCATCGATCTGCCGCGTCATTTCATTGAAGCTGTGCGCCAGTGCCTGTAGCTCACGCGGGCCTTCCTCGGCCAATTGCACGCGCTCGCCCCGGCCAAATCGGGTGACGGCTTCGCTCATGCGCGCCAGTGGCAGGGTCATGCGCCGCACCATGACGAGGCTGGTAACCAGCAACACCAGCAGACCACCGCTGATCAGCCACAGCAACACATAAGGCATGTGCGGGGTAACGCGATGACGCGGTACGCCCAGCAGTAGCCGCCGCTCCGCCACCTCGAATTCGACCCAGAACAGGCCATCGTCATGCTCATCGAGGCTGATGTGAACCGGCTGGCCGTGCAGCCGCGCCTCCAGTGCTTGTTTGAGCAGACGCATGTGCGGGCGCCAATGTATCGACGCCGGCAGCGGCTGATCAGTGACTTTCAGGATGATGCCGTGATTGGATTCGAGTTCATATTCGAAATCAGCGCGGGTATCGGGTGGCAGCTCTGCCCAGGTCTGTGCCGACAGCACCAGGAGCGCGGCGGCGTCTTCGGCTGCCTGTTGCGCCATCGGCCCCATCACGTAATAAAACATCACCGCGATACTGAACAGAAACAAAACCAGCAGCGAAGCGGCCAGTGTCAACGCCGTGCGTGCCAGCAGCGTGGCTGGGGCGCGCATCGTTCAGCTATCCTTACCTAGCGGGGTGAACATATAGCCAACCCCCCAGATGGTATGAATATAACGTGGCTTTTTCGGGTCTTCCTCGATTTTCTGCCGCAGCCGCGTTACCCGAACATCGACGCTACGATCAAACGGCGAGCGGTCGTAGCCTTTGATCAAATCGACCAGCATATCCCTGCTCAGCGCCCGGTCGGGGTGTTCGACAAACACTTGCAGCAAATCGAATTCACCGGTGGTGAGCGGGATTTCCGTCTCGCCATGGCGCAAGGTGCGGGCCTTCAGATTCAATTCGAACGCACCGAAGCGGAATATCGCTGCATCATCAAGAGGCGCAGATGGCGTAACCGAGGCTGCCTGCCGACGACGCAGCACCGCCCTGATCCGAGCCAGCAACTCGCGCGGATTGAAGGGCTTCGGCAAGTAGTCGTCGGCACCCACCTCCAAACCGATGATACGGTCCATCTCCTCACCCCGTGCGGAGAGCATGACCACCGGCAGCTGCCGGGAACTCTGCAGACGCCGTGCAATCGACAGGCCATCCTCCCCCGGCAACATCAGATCGAGAATGATGAGATCGACCGTCTCGGCTTCGAGCACCTTGTCCATCTGCGGCGCATCTTCTGCCACCAGCACACGGAAGCCCTGTTCGCCAAGGTAGCGCGATAGCAGCTCACGGATACCCGCATCATCATCGACAATCAGCAGTGTTGTGTCAGTCTGTTCCATTTGGTGGAGAATACGTTACCCGAGGCATATCCCGGACCCCATTGAAACACCTTGAAACAGTTTTGAACAAGCAGGAAATAACTGTGCGACATTGTCACGCTATTCTACGCTTCACCGACAGCCGCAGGAGGGCACTATGACATACCAACAACTGACAATAGCTGCGACCCTGATAGTGACACTAGTAGGTGCCGCTGAGGCTGCTGTCGACACGGACAACGTGTTCAAAACGGCAACAACCAAAGAAACCATCGACACAACCCAAACGGATGAATCAAAAGCCACAGCTGACGGGCAAACGCCGACACCACCGAGCGGTCATGAAGAGAAAGCAAAAGCAAGACACCGCTGGGGGATCGGTTACGAGTATCGCATGCGCCACCGCCAGGAAATGATGCGCATGCCCCATGTGGATCGCCCCGAACGCCCGATGCAGCCCAGCCACATTGAACGCCCGGAGCGCCCGATGCGCCCAGCCACACCTGAGCGCCCTGACCGGCCAGAGCGCGGAGGACACCACTGAGACACCAAGTTTCAAACAAACAACTGGATACAAACATGAAAATAATCAACAGGGAAAAACAATTACGCCAAGGGCGCTGGCTCGCAGGAGCAGCGCTAGTGATGCTGACAAGCCAGGCACCGCTGGCTGGCGAAACCGCTATCATTACCGGTTTCGACTACAGCAGCGGCAACTATGGTGAAACCGAGCGCACCGACATGCTCTATCTACCGCTAACGATCAAATACCGCAGCTTTCCATGGACGGCAAAAGTCACGCTCCCATACATCAGCATCACCGGACCCGCGTCGGTCACCGCTGGCGGCAATGGCGTGTTGGTCGACAACAGCAACGGAACTGCGCGCCAGACCGACAGCGGGCTTGGCGACGTGACTGCCAGCCTTGGCTTCGCGCTGGACTCACTATGGGAAGCCAGCGGCAACACCTTTGTCGATATTACGACACGAGTAAAACTGCCGACGGCTGATGCCGATGCTCGCCTCGGCACCGGAGAAACCGACTATCAGTTACAACTCGATGTCGCCCAGGCCATCGGCAACAGCACCCCTTTTGTCGCGCTGGGCTATCGCTGGATAGGGGATACCGACGTCACCGACTACAACGACGTACTCTATTCTTCGCTCGGTATCGACCAAAAACTGACGGATACCATGGGAGTCGGTTTCAGCTACGATTTCATGCAGGCGACGAGGGACGACGCCGACGACCGCCAGGAACTGATGGGTTATGTCCACTGGAAGGTCAATCAAAAAATCTCACTCAACCTCTATGGCGTCGCCGGATTTACCGATGCCAGCCCGGATCAGGCGGTAGGGGTTCAATTCATCGTAAAATAAAGGCTTTTGGTTTCAACTCGTAGACCTCAGGCCATTCCATCGAACAACAAAATATCTCGTGTAAATATGACAAGCACAGATTGATAGATTTTCTATTGGCAATTTATCATCAATAGAGAACGTAACTACTCAGCTCACCACTGAAACGCGCCATCTCTGCGTTGGGAAATGGTCATTTACACCTGTAAACTCACATTTCCCGCCTTGATCTGACGCGTTTCAGCGGCAATCTGAGCAGTTACGGCTCCATTTTTCTGCCAACTGAATAGTTACTAGAGAACAGCCTTAATCATGTCATAAATCCCCTCTCCCGCGGGGAGAGGGAACACAGACCAGAAGCCAAAATTCTTGGCTTTTCCTCTCCCCAGCCCTCGGTTTTGACAGCTTGCATCGCCCCAACCTGGACTTTTCTTCCAAATCCCGACGATTTCATACGGATCAACTGCCATGGCGGCGCAATAACAATAGATAGCCCACCACTAAAACAAGCTCAACATTTTTTAACTCAAGTTTCGGAGTTCATGTCGCATCTAAATCAGTGAGCAACCCGTTGATGCAAAACAAATAATGCGTTGCAATAGGTGGTATTGTTGATTCCTGGGTCACCATATCAGAATCGATGAATCAGTGGCCACGCGCTCAAGACCGGCGCTGTCCCTGAAAACAGGGCTGCCACCTCTGACAACTTCCCCCTTTGCCAAAGGGGGATTGAGGGGGATTTATACCACCCCACCAGACCAAAACTCCGCAGCACCAATCCCTCCAAACCTCCCTTTGCGAAAGGGAGGCTTTTGGTGGCTCCTCCGCGACCGAGCTACATTCCAGCCTCCACCTTTCCCGGGGAACTGGCTGATGGGCAAATCTGAACTCCGAAACTTGAGTTTTAATATACTCAATGATTTTGAAATACCACAGGTCGTTGCATACGAAACACCTCCAACTGACAGCGAAACAGATTGAAACAATAATCCGTAAAGCAGAAATCACTGCGCAACATGTTTCCCCTAACATTTGCATCATGAGTTCAAGAGCAATCCCGCTTTTTACTCATCGACATCTATCAAACTGACTAACGAATGGAGCAATAAAATGAAATCTTCAGCATTCAAAATCTCGGCACTGGCGTTGGCACTTGGCCTCTCGACAAGTATCGCGGGCGCAGACATCAGCACCCCTGATACGACAACAGACACGGACATCACAGCCTCACGCGTAAGCGGAACCCATCCTGAACTGATCACCCCCGAAGAGCGGGCCGAGTTCCGCGGCCAGATGCAAGCAGCACAAAGCATGGAAGAGCGTCAGGCATTACGCGAAACTATGCGCACCAAGGTTCAGGAACGGGCCACGGCAGCGGGCATCGAACTCCCGGAAAATGGCGCAATGGCCATGCATGGCGAGCGCCCCGATCATGGCGACATGAGCATGCGCGGCAACCGACCCGACCATGCCGACATGGGTATGCGTGGTGAACGTCCAAACCGCGCCGACTTGGGCATGCACGCTGAGCGCCCGGATCGTAGCACGATGGGCAACAGCGGACCGCGTCACTGACTTACTGACGCAGGCTGAGTGTAATGACACTGGCCCTAACCTCAGGGTCAGCGTCAGATCCGTCCCAGCAATCATTCACGCGCCGTTGCGTGACAGTTCCAGCAATGGCGCGTTTCCTCCAAATCCCAAAAAACCGATCACGATGTGGTCGACCTGATTCTCGGCGAATCACTTAAACGAGGCGGGCAAGGTAGCAATCAACGCCGTTGACCTCCTCACTTCATTGACATTCTCTCCTACCCCCGATTGTCGGCATGGATGCCGACCCTTTTTACTTTGTAACTGCTCAGCTTACCCCCTTATTTGCGCCAAACCGATCGTCTGGCTGCTCCAACCACTCCCTTTACGAAAAAAAAGGGGGGCACCGGAATTGGCTGGCTTTCCAACCTGAACTCCAAAACTTGAGTCATAAAAAAAAGCCGCTGGCGCCTCGCGGCGACAGCGGCAGTGGTGCATGCCAATGCCTGATGACGAAATAGCTTACCGTTTTGCAGCCACCTCCTCGCTATGAGCCTGCGCCGCCTGCTTGGCTTTGTGCTCGGCCCGTAATTTCTTCTCCTCTTCCAGAATCGTCGCAACAGCAGACTTCAGTGGCGCCCAACCGTACCAGTGCATGTAGTCGTTGCTGGCGTGGAATGCGCCCTGAAAAGTGCGTTGACGATATTCGAGGAAAATCATGTATAGCTCCTGCTCTATTTTTGTCTTTGCCTCGTAGTACTGCAATAAATCTGGCGCATATTTCCAGCCTTCGGGCTTTTTCAATATGCCATCCTTGTAGAGCCCCTGCACTGCCTTGATCGCCTTGGCAAATTCATGATCCGCAGCCTTCAGAATTTCATCTGATGCCTTCATGTGCAGATCAACGAACCCCTTCGAATGACATTTATTGCAATTGTCCTTCATTTTCTGCCGCAATTCGTTGAACTCGTCTGGGCCACGAGCCGCCTGTGCCTGCACGACAATTTCGATAAACCGCTCGGTGGGTTGCAGATTTTCATCCAGCACACCGGAAGCCTGGAGAATCAGCGCGCGATCCAATGTCCAGGTGGGATCATCGTCGACATCGATATAGTTGCCCGACGGCAACGCAGCAGCAAGCTTGGTCAATTGCGGCTCTAGTGAAGGCGCAGCTTTGATCAGCGCCAGCACGTTTTCCTTGGTGGGAATACGCAGGCCTAGGAATCCCCAGGGTGTCTTGACTGCATGATCTCCTTCCATGATGTGACAATTCTGGCAGGTCGGTGCGCGAGCGCCCTCCTCATGCCCTTCGATTGCCCAGATCACGCCATGCTTGGCTGACGAGTACATTTCCCATTGGGGATGGTCGAATCCCATATGGCAGTTTGAGCAGGCACGCGGATCCCTCGCCTCCGAAACCTTGAAACTATGGCGGGTATGGCAGGCATCACACTGTACATTGCCATAGCGATATTTCGCTTCTTCCTTGCCACCATCGTATTTGACCTCGCCGGTATTTCCGTCGGTCACACCCAGCAAGCCTTTTTTGCCGATTTTGTGGCAACCCGAACAACCGCGATAACCTTCACCGGCAATGGCGCCAGGCTGGCCATGCCAGGCAATCTGTGACTTCATTACCAGCCAGCCCAAATTGTGCTTGCCTTCAGCATGTTGTCGATGCTGTTTTTTATGGCATTCGCCGCAAACCTCGGCGGTCGGCATTTCGGCCTTCTTCCAGTCATCCATGGCCGTGTGTTTTTCGCCATGACAACTGGAGCAAAGCACCTCATCTTCCTGGTTGGTGGTGTTGGCGTGAGGGCTGCCAAGATGCTGCTTGACGATGCCTGGCGTCACGTTGATATGGCAGCCAACACATTCGCCCTGTAATTTCTTCTCTTCATCGATTTGTTTGACCTCGGTTTTTTGCTCCGGCGCTTTCTGGGCCACGGCTTCGGCGGCGACGCCCGATCCAGCGGACAATAGCAGTGCCAGCGCCACGAGCATCACGCCCGCTACCGGCAGATAGTGTTTTCTCATACTGGTTCCCCTTTGTTTGCTTGGTGGAAAACCCGACCGACGACAGGAAAGCAATAAAACACAACAGGCGGCGCAATGAATCTGGACAGATCGGCGAGCACCCTTGGCCCGCTTTTCTCACCAGTCCACTACTGCGGTCTCACTACGCGCCGGTGAGAAACCCGGGTTAACAAATCGGTCGAACGTTCCTTATTGGCGGAAAACGGGCACAACAGCAGACACTGATTGCAACATCCATGGACCATACACAGTGCAACAATCCTTACAGTCAGATGGCCTTGGCCCATCAGCTTCGAAAATAGCAACGAAGATAGAACCCTTTATAAACATGGGTTTATTCCGGTGATGAAACCGGCCCTTGTTGCCCATGGTTTCTACCTGGGAATTCTTCCCGCCCCCACCTCATGAACGCCTGCCGGGTGCTTTCATTCATCTTGAGAACCTCGTCATTAAAGCTTCACATGTTTCTGCTATCGTCATCACGCTTGTTGTCCAGCTAGGGAGTAACCGATGCCAATCATTGAAGAAGCGGAGCCTCTTCGGATCATCCAGATCACCGATCTGCATTTGCAGGCACACCCTGAAGAAGGGTTGGGCTGGTGCCCGCATTGCGATGATCTCGACACCACGGAAACGCTTTCCACCGTGCTCGACGATATCCAGGTGAATGAGCCCTGTTTCGACGCACTGGTGGTCACGGGCGATATCGCCCAGAAGGGAGAGGCAGAGGCTTACCGGCGGTTCGTCCGGTTACTGCAGGACGAAGGTTCGCCAGTCTACTGCCTGCCCGGTAACCACGACGACAGACAACAGCTCAGCGCCGCGCTGGATGGCGAAGTAGTCTCGATGCCGCGATTCATCATCAAAAAGGATTGGTTACTGCTGTTTCTCGACACTTCCAGACGGGGGGTCGATCAGGGGGAGATTTCCACGATCCAACTGGGCTGGATCGAGGCAATGGTAGAGAAGTTTCCACAACATCACGCTGCGCTGTTCATTCACCACCACCCACTACCGGTTGGCAGTGAATGGCTCGATACACATCACGGCATGATTGGCGCCGATGCGGCGCTGGCGCAACTCGGCACCGTGCCGCAGCTGAAGACCATTGTCTGTGGACACATCCACCAGCAGCTCGACCGCCAGCATGGGCACATCAGGGTACTCGGCACGCCATCCACCTGCCTACAGTTTCTGCCAGAATCGGAACACCTCAGCTTTACCGCGCAGACACCAGCCTATCGCCGACTGGTGCTGCACCGCGACGGCAGTATCGAAACGGAAGTGCTGTTCTCGCATCAGCCATGGCTGGCCGCCCGGCTACGACGCAAACGTGGCTTCAGGGAGCTACCGCCGCAGGCGGTTTGAAACCCTCAATTCGAGCCAGCGACCTTGCAGGCCGCGCCGCCCTCGCGCGCATCATATACCGCCATTACACTGCGCAGCTCCGCTAACACGAGCACTCGCAGCTCGTCATCGAGACCATCCAACTCGCTGGGCTGCCCTCCCCGGTCTACGGTGTCAAGAACACGGTACACGGCAGCGCAACCAAGATTGCAAATCTGCTCCACGACGCTCTCGGCCCGTAGCCGGCCTGATGTTGGTTGCTGATGCGACATGCGGTGATTCTAACCCGGATTTCTCACCGGGTCGCGTAGCGAGGCCGCAGTAGTGAACTGGTGAGCCATCCAGCTTAATCCAACCTCCTGGTGGCACCCGATACTGTGCCACAGCTCCCCCGCAGAGACTTCATTGATCTGCCTCAGTACAATGGCCTTCACAACACGGCAAAATGGTCTTATCCACTCATTTCGGGAGCAGCAATGAAATCCATGCACACCCTCTACCCTGATCAACCGTCGATTGCACTGCACGACCCGCTGGCGGAACTACTTGGCGCTGGCGAGGGCTATTTCACCTACCGCTTCATGGATGCCGTAAAGCTTTCTGGCCATGCCTGCCCCACCGTAGCCGGTGCCTTTCTGCTGACCATTCATGGACTGAAAGCGCTCTACGAAGAATGTACGCCGGTTCGCGGCCAGATCAAAATCACTGCACCCGGTCCGGTCGATGCGGGTACCAATGGGCCGATCAGCCAAGTCATGACATTGATCACGGGCGCAGCAGCAGACAACGGCTTTCGGGGGCTGGCTGGAAAATTCGCCCGCAACGGCCTGCTCAGCTTCGGCAGCACTGGTGACGGCCGCTGGATCTTTACCCGCACCGATACCGAAAAATGCGTCGGCGTCAGCTACGACCCTTCATCCATTCCACCCGATCCCGACATGAAGCCATTGATGCAACAAATCATGCAAGGCGATGCAGATTGCGAGGCCAAGCGCCGTTTTGCCCAGCTATGGCGCGAACGTGTTGTGAAGATTCTCGAAGACGATGGCAAGGCAACCATCACGCTTTCCTACGTCTGCTGAGGGAGCCGATCACGCCGAGGCAACCAAATGAAAAAAGCCCTGGCGATAACAGCATTTTGTCTGGCGGTGGCACCCATCGCCGCATGGTCGCTGTACAAACCCGTGAGAGTGCTCGCTCCCCAACTGGCTGACGACATCTCCTGCCCCCACGCCGACCTGTGCATCGACGACAGCCGCAAGACGCCACAAGCACTCGCCTTGTATGAAGAGGCGCTGGATTTCGTATCCAACGCCGTCGGAACGTTTCGGCAACGTCCCCGCATCATCTTTTGCGCGACCCAACACTGCTTTCAATTGTTTGGTTTCAACAGAGCCGCAGCAGCAACGGTGGGAACATCAGGCATCGTCGTCAGCCCCCGCGGCTGGAAAGCACACTACATCCGTCACGAAATGATTCACCACCGTCAGGCCGAGGAACTGGGCGTGCTGACCATGCTATTCAAGCCAGAGTGGCTGATCGAGGGGATGGCCTATGCGCTGAGCGACGACCCGCGCAGCACGCTTTCGGACAGATGGCAGTCGGCGCGCGAGCAATTTGTGCAGTGGTACACAACGATCGGCAAGCACCATTTGTGGCAGCAGGCACGAACACAATGAGGCGACGCCCTCATTGCCACATCACCTCCCACAAACACACCCTTACCCAAGATTTCTCCCCAGTTACATATGAACAAACCGTAACGCCGCAATCCCGCCTGTCGTGGTTGAATTCTCGCGCTCTACCCCTAACCTCTGTCGCAACCGCGCTTTTTCGCGCGGGTACATTCTTACTGAACCGGAACACGAATAACGATGACCAACGAACCCAGCACAGCCACGAAGCATCTCGATACGCTGCAGGCCCACCTGCCGGCGGTTCTCGAAGTACGCAAACACCTGCGCGAACGCATTATCGGCCAGGAGGCGCTGATCGACCGCCTGTTGATCGCGCTGCTGGCGGACGGCCACTTGCTGGTGGAAGGCGCGCCGGGGCTGGCCAAGACGACCGCGATCAAGGCCCTGGCAGAGATGATCGAGGGCGATTTTCACCGCCTTCAATTCACGCCTGACCTGTTGCCCGGCGACCTGACCGGCACCGATGTCTATCGCCCGGAAACTGGGGAGTTCGTTTTCCAGCCGGGGCCACTGTTTCACAACCTGATTCTGGCCGACGAGATCAACCGCGCCCCGGCCAAGGTGCAATCCGCGCTGCTCGAAGCCATGGGCGAGCGACAAATCACCGTCGGCCGCACCACTTACAAACTGCCACGACCATTTCTGGTCATGGCGACGCAAAATCCGATCGAGCAGGAAGGCACCTATCCGCTGCCGGAAGCCCAGCTGGATCGCTTCCTGATGCATGTGCTGATCGACTACCCCTCGGCGAAGCATGAACACGCCATTCTCGAATTGGCGCGCAAGCAAGCCGCCACGCAATACGAGGTGATCTCCGAAGAAATGCCCCAATTGAGCAAGGTACAGGTCGAGGAAGTGCAGCAGGCCTTGCTCGGCCTCCACATGGCCGCACCGGTGCAGGAGTATCTGGTGCAGCTGGTTCTGGCCAGCCGTGATCCCAAACCCTACAGTGACGATCTGGCCCGCTGGATCAGCTATGGCGGCAGCCCACGCGCGACGATCGCGCTGGATCGCTGCGCACGCGCCCATGCCTGGCTGCAGGAACGCGACTACGTCTCGCCCGAGGATGTCCAGGCCATCGCGCATGATGTGCTACGGCACCGCATTCTGCTGTCCTACGAGGCCGAGGCCGAAGGCGTCACCCCCGACCAGGTCATCGATGCGCTGATCCGCCATACCCCGGTAGCCTGACGATGACGACCGCCAGCCGCACCCACGACAACAGCGGCCTGCTCAATTCCGCAACCCATGTCACCACGGAGGAGCTGATCGCACTGCAGCAACCGGCACGCAAGCTCAAGCTGGAACGCAAGCTGCCAGCCACCGCTGCCATCACCGGCAGCCACCGTTCACGATTTCGCGGCCGCGGCATGGACTACTCCGAATCCCGCATCTACCAGGCCGGTGACGATATTCGTGGCATGGACTGGCGCGTGACCGCACGGGCCGGGAGGCCGCATGTGAAGGTCTATGAAGAAGAACGCGAACGCCCGGTCGTGCTGCTGCTCGATTTCAGCCCCAGCCTGTTCTTCGGCTCGCGCAATGCACTCAAGTCGGTCGTTGCGGCACGCACTGCAACCCTGCTCGCCTGGGCCGCCGCCCACAATGGCGACCGTGTCGGTGCGCTGCTGTTTAATGGCGACCATAGCGAACTGCCCCCCCGCCGCGGTCAACGCGGCGCGCTGACACTGATCCGATCCTTGGTGACCTATGCCGATCCACTGCGCGGTCTTGCCAGCGAAACAAAGCACGGCCATTTCAACGAAGCCCTGAAACGGCTGCGCAGAACGATTCGACCCGGTTCACTGATTTTCATTATCAGTGATTTCTACGACATCGATGACGACACCGGCAACCAATTACGACGCTTGCAGCAGCACAACGATGTGGTGGCCATTCAGCCGATCGACCCGCTGGAAATGCAGGCACCACCGCCAGGACGATACCCGGTTACCGATGGTAAAAATACTGGCTATCTCGACACCACCTCAGCCAGGGTGCGCCAACAATATGAAACGTTTTTTCGTGACCACCACGCCCGTGTCCGCAGCTTGACGCAGCAGCATCAGATTCCATTACTGCAACTGAGCACAACCGATGATGTCATCAAGGCGTTGCAGTCCTGGTTTGGTGCCAGTCGGCGCAAGTCGGTCGGCGAAAAGGAAAAAGCAGGGGCCGCGTGATGAATCCACAGGGACAACACCCTTCCATGCAGCAAACCTTGCAGCTGGAGGATATTCATTTACCCCCAGCGCCCGGCTTGTGGCCACCCGCTCCGGGCTGGTGGTTACTGGCAGTGCTGCTATTGGCGAGCGCCTGGCTTGTTGGAAAAAAAATGCGCAAATATTTCCAGCGGCGCAGGCACCTGCAGGAAACAAGACGCACACTACGCCACCTCAAACAGCTGTTGGACAACGGCAATACAAAAGAGGCGATTACCGAAATCAATATCTTCCTGAGAAATACTGCACTGACCCATTTTCCCGATGAGGATGTCGCATCACTGACGGGTAACGACTGGCTGGCATTCCTCGACCGCAGCGGAAATACCGATGCCTTTTCCAGCGGCGTGGGCAAGGTGCTGGCCGAAGGCCCCTATCTTCCCGCGCCGCCGGAAGCATTCGACCGCGATGGTCTCTACCATGCGGTAGAACAGTGGGTCGAAACAGTACAGAAAAATCAGCGCCATCCAGCACCGCTATATCCAGCGAAACAACAGCCACGGGGGCGATCATGACCTGGGAATTTTCCTGGCCCTGGGCGTTTTTCCTATTGCCATTACCATTGCTGGCCGCATTGCTGCTGCCCCGCGCGGAAGAATCCAGGCCGGCCGCCTTGCGCATCCCGTTTTTTGGTGCCCTGAAATCAGGCATCAGCCTGCAACGGCAGGAACGATCAGTAATCTGGAAAGGACTGGCCCTGCTGGCATGGCTACTGCTCGTCACAGCCGCGGCCCGTCCTCAGCTGATCGGTGAAAGCATCGAAATGCCGATCACCGGACGCAGCCTGATGATGGCGGTGGATATTTCCGGGTCGATGCTGACCGAAGATATGGAAATCAACGGGCGTGCGATTACCCGGCTCGCTGCTGTCAAGGCCGTGGCCGGAGAATTCATCAAGCGCCGCAAGGGCGACCGCATCGGGCTGATTCTGTTTGGTACTCAGGCATATTTACAGGCACCACTGACTTTCGACCGGAAAACCGTGAGTATTCTGCTGAATGAGGCGCAGATGGGTCTTGCCGGACAACAAACCGCCATCGGCGATGCCATTGGACTCGCCATCAAGCGCCTGCAACAGCAACCGGAAAAAAATCGTGTGCTGATTCTGCTCACCGATGGCGCCAATACTGCGGGACATGTCGATCCGCTCAAGGCGGCCGACCTGGCCGCCGCCGAGGGCATCCGCATCTATACCATCGGCGTCGGCTCAAAAACACAACTGGTCCGCACACCGTTTGGCATTCAACAAGTGGGCGGCTCCGATCTCGATGAGCCATTGATGAAGGCGATTGCCAAAAAAACCGGGGGCGAGTATTTCCGCGCCACCGACCTGCAAAGCCTGCAACGCGTCTATGCGCTACTCGATGACATCGAGCCAGTATCGGAGGACACACTCAGCTATCGGCCAGTGGATGAACGCTATCAATGGCCACTCGCCCTAGCGCTGCTGCTGACGACGCTCATCGCTATCGGCATATCCGGCCTGCTATCGGCACGCCAACTCAATTGGGGAAAGCGCAATGACTGATTTTCACTTCGAGAGCCCGCTGTGGTTGCTCGCGCTGGTGCCACTGGCATTGCTGCTGTGGGCGCTGCTCAATCGCCCCGACGGCGGCAGCAGCTGGCGCAATGTCATCGATGAACGACTGCAACCACTGTTGCTCGAAGGACAAAACGGCAGCCGCAATCGGCGCTGGTTCTGGCTGCTGGCGACCGGCTGGCTGATCGCTGTGATCGCCCTGGCCAATCCCGCCTGGGAGCGTAAACCCCGGCCTGTCTTCCAAACCGATACCGCGCGCGTCATCGTGCTTGACCTTTCGACCTCAATGACGATCGCCGACCTGCGGCCTTCCCGCCTGGCACGCGCAAAATTCAAGATTCGCGATCTGCTCGACCTGAATCAGGAAGGCCAGCTAGGTCTGGTGGCATTCGCCGGCGATGCATTCACCGTCACCCCCTTGACCCGGGACAACGACACGATTGCCGCCCTGCTCGACGCACTCGAGCCCTCGATCATGCCGGTACAGGGCAGCCGTGCCGACCTTGGGCTGCTGCAAGCCGGTGATCTGCTGAAACAGGCGGGAATTCCCCGCGGTCAAATCATTCTGATCGCCGATGGCGCCGAACCCAGTCCGGCCATTGCCGCAGCAAAAGCACTGCACCGGCAGGGGCACCGGATCTCTGTCCTCGGGATCGGTACCGAACAAGGCGGCCCGCTGCCAGGCATCCGTGATGCCAACGGCAAACCCATCGTCGTCGCCTTGCAACGCGACGTGCTGAAACAGATCGCCGCCGCCGGCGGCGGCATCTATCGCGAACTGAGTAACGGCGACGTGGACATCCGCGAACTGCTGGCCGATACCCCCGGCGGACTCAGCGATACTGGCAGCCAATCCGATGATCTGACGCAACAGGAGTGGAAAGCCGAGGGGCCATGGCTCGTGCTTCTGCTGCTGCCGCTGGCAGCGCTTTCCTTCCGTCGTGGCTGGCTGCTGGGCCCCTTGCTGGTGTTCGCTATCGGGTCCCAGCCCAGCCAGCTCATGGCTTCGCCTTGGGAAGACCTGTGGTTACGCAAGGACCAGCAGGCCGCCCAAGCACTGCAGAGCGGGAAATACGAAGCCGCAGAACAGATCGCCACCGATCCAATGACCCGCGGCAGCGCCGCCTACAAGGCAGGAAAATACGACCAGGCACTTGATGCCTTCTCACAGGGCCACGGCGCTGATGCAGCCTACAATCGGGGCAATGCACTGGCGCGGCTGGGAAAATATCAGGAAGCGATCAAGGCCTACCAGGAAGCACTCAAGCTCAATCCTGACATGAGCGACGCTAAAACGAATAAAAAGCGTGTTGAAGAACTGCTTGAAAAGATGCAGCAACAGAAGTCACCCCAACAAAACAAATCCGATCAGCAACAACAGAACGGCCAACAACAAAAGGACGCACAAAATCAACAGGGCGAGTCAGCAGACAATCCTGCGCAGTCAACGCAGCAGGAAAATGACCGCACCCCAGACAGTACGGCACAAGAACAACAATCCGACGCAACAAAAAATGAAAAACAAAATGACGAAAACCAGTTTGCCAAGGCCGCGGAAGAATTAAAGCAAAATACCAACAAAAACCAAAACGAGGACACAGAGGACACTGCCTCACCCCAACAAGACAACAAAGTGCAACAGGAGCAGACAAAAACATCTGAAACCGACGAACAACAAGCAACTACGGCCCGGCCTGAAGAGCAAAAGCAAACAGAACCCGGAAAACCCCAGGCAGCCCGTGAAGCAAGCCCGGAGGCGCTGACCGACGAAGAGAAACTGGCAGCCAAACAATGGCTACGCAGAATCCCGGATGATCCCGGCGGACTGCTGAGAAGAAAGTTCGAATTACAATACCGGGAACGTGCCAGGTCACAACATAAGGCAAGCGGTAACCCCTGGTGATTCACCACCCGGCACGCTCCCCCAATACCATGACAAGCAGCACCGATACACGATGAAAAAATTCAGCATAGCCACGCTTATTCTCATTCTGCTGAGCATCACGAGCCAGGTAACCGCAGCCGTTCGCGCCTGGGTGAATCAGAGCACGGTCTATGTGGGTGACCCGGTTACGTTGACGATCGAAGCCGACAACCAATCAGCCCCACGCCCTGACCTGTCGGTACTGGAAAAAGATTTTCGTATTCTTGGCACGGGCACAAGTACTCACGTCAGCATCGTCAATGGCCGCAGCAGCGCAACAAAAAGCTGGAACATCACGCTGCAACCACTTGGGCAGGGGAAGCTCTCGATCCCATCCATCGCCGTCGGCAAGGAAAAAACGCAGCCACTGACTGTCACCGTCACCGATATTCCGGAGCAGGTGAAAGCCAAGCTGCGCGATCACGTGATGCTCGAAGCGAGCGTCAGCAACAGCGACGAACCCGTTTATGTACAGCAGCAGGTGAGTTACACCATCAAGCTATTCACCGACGGCAACGTCATTTCGGGTGAACTCATCGCCCCCCAGATCGATAATGCGGTTGTCGAACAGATATCAGCCGACAAACGCTATCAGGTGGTTCGCAATGGCAAGTCATTCAATGTCATCGAGCGCCACTATGTCATTTCACCCGAACGCAGCGGCGAGTTACATATCCCGCCCGCACAATTCCGCGGCAGACTGAAAGAACCGAAAAAGCAGCAGCCGCGAAGACATCCCCGCAGCCCGTTCGATGACTTTTTCAACGACGATTTTTTCAATGATGATTTTTTCTCGGGAACGCCATTTGGTGACCCCGGAAAACCCATTCGAACCAGCAGCAATGCCATCGACATCAAGGTGCTTCCCGTTCCCGATGCCTATCACGGCAAACACTGGTTACCAGCAGAAGAAGTCAAAATACAGGATAGCTGGAAAACGCATCTGCCCGAATTCAAGGTTGGGGAACCCGTGGTGCGCTCACTGCGTTTTCAGGCACGGGGCGTTGCCGGCTCACAGATACCGCCGCTCGACATCGCTACTCCCAACGGCATGAAAGTTTATCCCGACCCCGCAAAAACCGACACGCTGACGGACGGAGAAATGGCTTACGGTGTCAGTGAACAGAGCATCACCTACATCCCGAACCAGGCTGGCAAGATCACGATTCCCGAGGTGAAAATTGATTGGTGGGATACGATAGCCGGCAAGCAGCAGACGACAAGCGTCCCGGCAATCACTGTCGAGGTGCAACCCGGCGCAGGCGGGAAAACCCGAACAACCAGCTCCCAGCCCACCGTTCAACAGATTCCGGAGAAAAAGACAGGCAACACGGCAACAAGCGAACAATCCCCGGCAGATAGCAGCACACGAATCTGGCCATATCTGGCGCTGCTCGCGTTGCTGATCACAGGCGGCATTGCCTGGCGCTGGGTGGTAAATGCAAGAAAGCCAGCCGCTATAAGCGATAAGAATGACCAAACCACTGCCATGCATCGACCGGTCTCAGCTGCCATCGACAAGCACATGGCCCGACGTGCGCTCAAACAGGCATGCGACGACAACGACGCACAAAAGGCGGCACAGCAACTGCTGTTGCTGGCCAAGGCACAATGGCCTGACAACCCGCCCCAGAGTCTTGGTGCACTCGCCGACAGACTTGCCGAAGGCGCCGATACCATCCGGGAACTCGACCAGTACCTGTATGGAACCGGCACATCGCACTGGAATGGCAGCAAGCTCTGGAACACCGTAAAGGACGGCTTTCAACCCCGCCTCGACAACCCTGATCACAAACAAGCAGGCATGGCCGCGCTCTACCCCAATCGCGACGAGCAATGAACAATCCCTGATGCCGTTTCGTTGGCATGGGAATATTCATGTCAACCAATCCACGCCCCCTTCGTTGTAACAGTCAGGAAGGCAATAAACAGCGCCTTCCAGCGAAACATTCGACTCAGACAACAAAGGGGAACCAACATGAAAACCATCACTTCCAGCATCGCGCTTGCAACCCTGCTCACCACCTTGACGCTGCCCGCTCTGGCAACAACCGAACAAGCCAAAGGTCAGGGCTGGGTAAAAGGCGCTGGTGCGGTGCAAGGTCAGGGCATCATTCATGGACAAGGGGTATTCCAGGGCAAAGGCATTGCGCTATACCGTGGCAAAGACGGTAGACTGCACCAGCAACGCATCCATGGAAACCGGCCCGTCAGCGGCAAAGGCGTGATCATTGGCAAAGGCCGCTTTGCAGGACGCGGCGTGGCATTCGGCAGGGGCCACGCAATCGGACACGGCCGGCGCGGACACTGACCAATGCCTGTAGCAACCCGGTCGCATGCAGGAATGCCAGGCATGCTCCTTCACGAGCATGCCTGCGCAACGGCAAACCGGAGAGAGGCCACATTGGAAATCAACCGCTTGCTGGACAGTTTTCTGGCCAGCGTCGAAAAACGTGCACTACGTATGGCGACGATTTCCACCGGAAATCCGGACGAAGCACTGGATATCGTTCAGGACGCAATGATGAAACTCGCCAGCCACTACGGCGACCGTGATCCATCCCAATGGCCTCCACTGTTCTATCGAATCCTGCAAAACGGCATCACCGATGCGCATCGCGGGCGCGGCTGGCACAAGCGCTGGCAACAATGGTTTGGCCACGACGACAATGGCGAGCCGCTCGATGTCATGGAGACGCTAGCGGATCAGCACAGTCCACATCCCGACAAGCAGCTACAGGAAGATCAGGCGATCGACACACTGGAGCGGGCAGTGCAGCAACTACCGCTACGGCAACAACAAGCGTTCATGCTGCGGCTTTGGGAAGGTCTCGATGTGGCAGCGACAGCGGCCGCGATGGGCTGTTCGCAAGGCAGCGTCAAAACCCACTACTCCCGCGCCGTCCACACACTGCGCGACAAGCTGGAAGGAAACTGGCCATGAATAATGAAAAACGCGAACGTGAATTTCTTGCCGCCGTCAAATCCTCGCTACGACACAGCGAGGAAAACATCGACGAGCTTACGCAGGCAAGGCTAAGAGCTGCACGTCATCGCGCTGTCGCGGCCCACCAGGAAAAAACCTTTTGGCCAGTATCCGGCATATTGACGGTGGACTGGCTCCGCAGCCGCCGCGTGGCGCTCTCCGCAGCCATGAGCCTTACCATTGTCGGGGCGTTGTTACTGCTATTCAATCTTCAGCAACCAGCCCAAAGGCTGACGCCCATGCTTGAAGATATCGAATTACTCACCAGCAACGACGACATCGAGTTATACCAAGACCTCGATTTTTATGTCTGGATCGAAGATGAACAGATCAGCGGCTAGCCTTATTCTCCTACTCCTCGGCACACAGCCACTGTTCGCTGACGAACCTGTCGATGAGAGCATTTCCGCACTACCCGACCTTGAGCTGCTGGAATTTCTCGGTAGCTGGCAAACCCCCGATGGCGATTTCCTCGACCCCCTGGTGTTGGCTGGAGAGACGACACCCCGAGAAAAACCAATGGAGCACGACGATGATTAGAAAACCGATACTTCTAATGTTGGCCTTGCTGATTTCCTCGATGCCGTTACAGGCATCCGAATCCACAGCACCACAATGGCGTGATCTCGACAAAACCCAGCAAACGGTACTCGGTCCACTGGCGGAGCAATGGAATGCGTTACCAGAAGAACGCAAGCAGCGACTGCTACGTGGCCTGAAACGCTGGCAAGCGATGTCCAGCGAACAACGTCAACGCGCACAAAAAAAACTCAGGCGCTGGAAAGCACTGCCCCCCGAGCAGCGCGAAAAAGCGCGGAAACGATATCGCGCCTTTGTTTCCCTGCCGCCTTCCGAGCGGCAACAATTGCGCAAGCGTTTTCAGCGCTTCAAAGCCCTTTCGCCAGAAAAGAAAAAAGCCCTGCGCGAACAGTGGGGAACACTGTCGACAAAGGAACGTCGCGAAATACTCAAGCATCGTGAAATGCTGCGCAAACTGCCCCCCGCGCAACGGAAGAAACTGCTGGATCGGCTGACGCGCTGACGGAAAATGGGGATGCGACCAGCACCATTGCTCCTGCTGACCACCGTTACCACGACGACAGTACATGCCAGCGATGCGCTGTGGGACTTTCTTCCCGAACTGCCGTCCACATCAGAAATCAGTATCGGCGGCGGCCTCGACAGCGTCGGTGGATGGAGCCGCAACACTGCACTGACGCTTGAAGCACCGGCGGCAACGCTGATTTTTCTATCCACCGGCGAAAGCAACATAGAATCCGACCGCAGCAGCCTGCGCACCCGATACTGGAACGCCGCCTTCAGCACGGATCCAGCACAAGCTGTCAGCGTCGGCATTGCCTATGACAAACAGGACAGTGACGATGCCATCGATATAGACGGTATCAGCATTACCCTAGCCTTCAACACCGAGCGCTTCAGTTTCTCGCTCACGCCGGGACGGCGCGACCTTTCCTTTTCCTTGAATCACAGGCTTCGCGCCAAGCGTGAGGCACCCATCATCGACAGTCGCGATATCCTTGCTTCCGCAAGCTGGTTTGCTACCACTGACTGGACCATCAGCGCCACATACCGTAGCGCCAACTATTCAAAAGACATGAAGCGGCTTGCTGCCGACCCACGCTTACAACTCGCCTTGTCGCCAGAAACCCTGCAACTCTCGACTGGCCTGGAAAAACGCCGCCTCACCATTGGCGTACAGCACTACTTTCCCCAGCTCGATACCGGCCTGGAATGGTCGCGTTCACTCTCCGCCGTCGACAACAGCGCCGCAGACAGCACCACACTCCTCGCCAGCAAAGCACTATCACGCAGCTGGAGGATTGACGCCAGCACAGGAATCAGCCGCACCGATTACAATGCTGATACGATTTTCTTCGGTAACATCTCGGTGGCTTATCTCTGGTGAGTCTAGGATCGTACCCGATACCTGGGCTTCCGCTTGCCTATGACATCGCAAGTCAGGTTCCGGAATCCATCGGCTTGATGCAGCCACTGCACACTGAACCACTGCCACCTCTCCTGATAGTCTCCCACTTTTACCGAAAGCGGACTCCGTAGCCAAGACCAACCCCACGCAAGTTTATGTTGTAGATACTATCTCACCCGTGGCGCGGGCTGGGGTGCTGATAAATAACCACCAATCGACTCACTCATAATATACCTAGCTTTAGGGATGGCCCTACATCTGAGAGGTCTATTATTCTGACCCTGAAACATAACCACCTATTTAGAAACATGAGGGTTAATTCCATGCTTAAACCAGTACTATCAACTTTGGCGATGGTTGTTTTTGGATCAATGGTATTAGTAC
>Ga0256839_1000153_pt1 | contig 90947 bp, 101 predicted proteins | sample 354166metaG_FD_185968 | JGI IMG/M metagenome (GOLD analysis project Ga0256839, IMG submission 185968) | Hydrothermal vent microbial communities from Mid Atlantic Ridge, Atlantic Ocean - 354-166 | ecosystem: Environmental > Aquatic > Marine > Hydrothermal vents | place: Atlantic Ocean: Mid... | reverse complement strand
TCGATGGCGGTGCCGACGATGCGGGCGTTGGTGCCTGCGACCGGCGCGGCGGTGATGGCGCGGCCCTGGGCATCGGCGGTCACCAGGGCGCCGCGGGTGACGGCGCCGCCGAATTCGACCTCGGCGATGCCGGAGTGGATCACGTCGATGCGCTCACCATCGGCGGCATCGAGCTCCGCGGCCACGCCGACGATCGCGTCGGTGGAGGCGCCGGCCTGGGCGATCCGGCCATCGGCGGTGCCGAGCTTGACGATGCGGTACTTCGTGATCGCGCCTTCGGCGATCCAGTTCTTGACGAGGCCGGGGTTGCTCCAGCTCATCGCTTGCCCTCCGTGATGCGACGCACCGCCTCATCGATGCGGATCTCGACGCCCTGGTCGGCGAGCTGCCGCTGGTATGCGAGGGCAGCCCGGGCGATTTCGTCGGCATCGGCGGTGTCGATGCCGTTGGTGGATGCGGGGGCGCGCTCACCGAACTCGACTTTGGCGGGGAGGTCGCGCAGCCACTTGCGGAACCTTTCGGCGGTGCCCTGGGCCGCTTTGTCGGCGAAGTCGGCGGGCAGGCTGTCGAGGACGTCGAGGACGACGGCGACCGTCTCGACCTCGGCCGGCGTCAGCCTGCCCTGCTGCACGAGGGCTTCGGCGAAGGCGACGTTGGTGTCGTGCCGCATCCTGCGGCGTTCCGCCTCGAGTTCCTTTTCGCGGGCCAGGATGGCGGCCTCTTTTTCGGCCAGCTCGCGCATCCGTGCCTCGAGCTCGCGCGCCCGGCCCTCGAGCTCCTTGAGGCGCGCCTCCATCGCATCGGGAGCGTTGTGGTCGGCCATGTCTGCGTTCTCCTTCGGTCGTCGGGCGGGGAGGGAGAGTTCGGCGATGAATTCGCCGTCGTCGGCGAGCTGGACGGGTCGCAGCCCTTTGACCGCCGGGGGCTGGGCGCCCAGAAAGCCGATGTGGCGCAGGTACATGCCCTCGCCGCCGCGGGGGTGGTTGGGGTGGCCCGGCAGGTACAGGGAGGCGCTGCGCTGCTTGTAGCGTCCGGTCCTGACGAGTTCGAGGAAGGCGGGGTCGAGTTGGTCGAGCTCGGCGAGGAGGGTGTCTTCCTGGACCTCGAGGCGCTTGACCCAGCCATAGGCCGGGGCGTCGTCGCGGGGATGCCCGATGACGACGGGCGCCTCGTGGGCGCCGGGGTCGTAGGCTTCGGCGATGTGCCGCAGCGCGTCCGTGGTGATTTCCACCGGACGGCCGCCGGCGTCGCGGAAGCGGCCTGTGCGCAGGATCTCGATCTTCATCGACGGGCCATTGTAACGGCACGCGCGGGCCTGTCATGGCGACGGCGTTCTTCCGAACTTGACCCGCGGAGCAGGTCTTGCCATCTTCGGAGTAGCTGGCCCCGCGATGGTCCCGGTTGCCGCTCGAGCGGGGCGAGCCGGCCGGTCTCAGCCGGGGGGGATGTCGGTTCCTAGAAGGCCGTCGGATGGCGGCCTCAATCATGTCGGGCAAGTATCGGCCTGCCCGTCCTACGACGGTTCCACTCTCGTTTCTTGGAGAGCGGAAACGTCGTGATCGTGGCGAGGTAACCCCTGTCGCCGTCAACGACCACGACGAGCGCTCTCCCTTGTTTTACCCGGTACGCTTTGAGCACGCGCAGGCGAAGGCGCACATGCCCCGTCTCCTCATGCCGCTCGAAATCCAGCCATACCTCTCGTGGGCGTGCAAGGACATCCGGCACCAGCGGCAGCCAGATTGACCGCTCCAGGCCGATGTGCGCCGCGAGCGCCGGGACGTCGATCCACACCGGCAGCCCGGCCACGTCGAACCGTGCCTGATCTCCGCCGAAGACCTCACGGACGAGCTGCAGCAGCTCCTCGCGCGTCTCCACGCGCCGGGCCCGTTCTACCGGCGGCTCATCGAGCGGCAGCTCGGGCGGCAGGTCGAAATCGCGCCAGATGGTCTCCTCGAGCGAGCGCCACCGGCCGCTGCCCTCGCGCTCGGCGCGCAGGACTTCCTCCGCCGTTCCCTCACCCCAGCGGGCGATGCCCGGATTATAGTTCCAGCCCGGGTCGATCCCCTCCGGGACCCGCACGGTCCATTTCTGCCCGAAGCGGTAGAGGGTCTTTTCGACGGTGCGCTCGGGCGGCGGGTTCTCGGACACCTTCCAGCCGCGACGCCGGAGCTGGCGCTCGGACAGGGTGATCACCGTGCACCGGCACCCCCAGCCGTTCGGGGGCCAGTGCGTCCGCCACCAGGGGTGATCGATCGGCAGGAGCGTACCGTGGTAGCGCCGGTGCATCGGCCGGGTGCGGTCGTCGAGCACGGCCGAATAGCGCACATAGGGCCGCCGGTCCCTGGACTCCTGCGCCTGCGCCCAGCGGCCAGCGTTGTATGCGACCCGCAGGTTGGTCTCGAAGATCACCCGGGTGCGCCAGTTGCGCGTGCCGCGATAGGACCAGCCGCGGGTGGCGACGATGCGGTCGAAGTTTTTGCGGAACTCGTCGAGCGTCGTGCCCTGCTCAAGGCCCTGGAGGACGGCCTCCTTGAGGTCGGCCAGGAGATCGAGCTTCATGGCGCCGGCGACCGTGAAGGCGCGGGCGTGCATCTCCTGCCATAGGTCGGTCCACCGCTCGGTGGGCAGCCGCACGCGTTCCCGCACCATGCGGATCGCCAGGTCGAACGGGACGGCCGCGTATTCCGGCTGGATCGCCACGGATCAGCGTCCCCGGATTAGGTCGTCCCGGCCCTGCAGTCCGGCAAGCGCGAGCGCCCGCTGCAGCATGTCCGCGAGCTGGCGGGGATCGAGGTCGCGTTCGATCTCAAGCAGCCGGCGCCCGACCTCCTCGAGGCTCTCCGAGGTCTCGACAAGCTGCCGGATCCGGTCGATCCATGCGTCGGTCACGCTCCGCGTCGCGTCGTCCAGCATGTCGGTGAGACGGTCGATGCGGTCCTTTTTCCGGATGCCTTCGGCGAGATCCGCCTCGCCGCAGCACGGGCAGCCATCCGACATGGACGCCTGGGCGTTCCGGGCGTCGGCCGGCGCGGGGCCGACCGGCAGCCAGCCCTCGCCGTAGGTCTCGCGGATGTACTCCGGCTTCGGGCGGTAGCCGAGCTCGGCGATGATGCGGTCGCGCTCGGCGATCTCGCGGAGATCGGGATCGTCCTCCACCCGGCGCCAGATCCTGGGCGGGGCTGCGCCGGGAAAGTTGAATTCGGTGAGCCAACGGGCCACTCCGGCGTTGAAGCTCGCGCACAGCCGGTCGGCATCAGCTTTGACGACCTCCTCGCGCACCTCCATGTGCACCTGCGCCTGGGCGCGCGAGGAGCCGGGATCGGTGGTCATGGTCTGGGAGAGCACGATCTTGGCGATCGCCGCGTCCATGCGCTGGACGAGTTCGCCGTAGGAAGCGGTGCCGGTTCTGCGGGTCTCAAGGAGCTCCACGAGCATGCCGTCGGGGATGGCGGTCACGGCTTCACGGTTGAGCGCCTTCAGGGCCTCAATGAGCCGTTCCTTTTCGTGCTCGTCTCCTCTCGGATAGCGGCCGATGAGCGGCGGTGTTCCGAACCTGTCGAGGAACGCGAGCCAGAACTTGACGCCGTGACGCTTGAAGAACACGGGCCAGTAGAGCTGCCACCCGAGCCCGCGGCCGTAGGGGTCGCTGTCGTCGGCGCCTCCCGACCTGAAGATCCAGAACTTCCGCTCGGGCAGGGGCTCGCCTCCCGGGTTCCGCATGGTCACGAGGCGCAGGCGGCCGTCGCGGTCCCAGCGGAAATGCCTGCGGTCGCGGACCTTGATGGCGTCGATGACGATGCGGCCGCCGTCGCGTGCCCAGATGACCTCGGCCACGGCCCAGCCGTAGAAGAGGCCGTAGAGCATCTTGTCGGTGATCTCGTCGAACGGCAGGCGGTCGAGGATCTCGCGGAGAAGATCGGCGGCCGCCTGGGACGCGGCATCCGCGGCGCCGGCCTCGATCACCAGCTCGCGCGAGACGACGGCGAGCCTGCGCTGCTGGAAGGTGCTGGAAACCTGATCGTCCCGCAGGAGCTCGTCGTAGACGGCGAGGTCTAAGCCCCTGGCGGCGAGGATCGGGTCCGAGGGCTGGCGCAGGAGGGGCTCGATGTATCCGGCCCGGATGCTCTGTTCGCCTGCGACCTCGCGGAAGATGGGCGTGGGCATTACAGTCCTCCGATGAAATCGTCCAGCATCGCGGACGGTCTAGTGAGGCCTGCCGTCGCGATCTCGGCGCCGGGCAGGTACGAGCCGATGGCCGAGACGGCGAGCGCTAGCGCCATCGCGCGATCGGCGTGCGAGCCGCCGGCGCGGTCGATCTCGAGGCGCGGCTGGCCGCGGTTCGTCCAGTCGAGCCTGATCCCCGCCAGGTCACGCCGCAGCCCGTCGTGCGGGGGGATGGCGATCCTGCGCTCGGCGAAGGCGAGGCGCATGTCCTGGACGAGCTCGATGCGGCGCTGCGGGGTCATGATCACACCGTCGACGACGCCGCCCCAGCGGCGCTCGAGCGTCTCCACCACGGCCTCGCCGAGGCCGGTGCGGTCCACCACGAGCCTGGAGACGCGGTAATCGCGCATGATCCTGGCGATGTCCTCGACCTGCTCGAGCAGCGGAACGTTCCGGCGTTCGAGCATCTCGCGCAGGATCCAGCGCGGGCCGGTGCGCTCGAGTACGACGGCGACCGTGAGATCGCCGCGGACTGCGAGATCCACGCCGACGACGCAGGTGCCATTGGCGTAGCGGCGGGGATCGCCGGCCTCGGCGAGTTCGCAGGCGGCCACGTCCGCGGGGTCGATCAGCGAGACGCCTCCGGCATCCCAGACGCAGTAGAATTCCTGCATGAAGGCCGCGCGCGTCATGATGCGCTTCGCGCGCTCGAGGAACCCGCGGTCGATCACGCCCGTGTCGTCGACGGTGAGCAGGCTCGCATAGCTCGGCCCGCCCGCCTCCATCTCGGCGACGGCGCGGTCGTAGAGGTCCTTGAAGTGGTTCAGGCCCTTGGGGGTGCCGATGAAGATCTCCCACGCCCCGGGCTGGTCGGCGAGCGCGGGCAGGGTGACCTCCTCCCAGGTGGTGGGCTCCATCTGCGCCACCTCGTCGTAGACGACGCCCCGCAGGCCCACGCCACGGAGCGCATCGGGATGGTCCGCGCCGTGGAGTTCGATGCGGCCGCCGCCCGTGGTCGCGAGCGCCATCTCGACCTCGCGGACCTGGACGATGCCGGTGGTGATGAGGCGCCGTGCGAGCGACTTGAGCCGGTCCCAGAGGATGCGCCGGGCCTGGTTGCGGTAGGGTGCGATGTACCAGTAGAGGCCGGGGTGACGCAGCATTTCGGTGAGCAGCAGGCCGGCGCAGAACTCGGTCTTGCCGGCCCGGCGGTGCCAGACGAGGACGTTGCGCAGCCTTCTGCGGCGCGCCGCCTCGAGCTGATAGTGGCGGGGCGTCCAGGAGAGTTCAATCCGCAGCGTCTTCATCGGGCTCGGGAAGGCAGGTCACGACCTCGACGCGCAGGCCGCCGTCGTGCTGGACGCGGTGCGTGTCGCGGTATTTCTCGGGGCGGCGAGCCTTGAGCAGGAAGATCAGCATGGTATCGGAGCCGTTCATGGCCCTGCTGAGCGCCTCGTCCTCGAGGGCGTCGGTTCCGGTCTCGATGGCCTCGTCCCAGGCGGATGCGAACTCCTGGTCCTCGTTGCGCCAGTCATAGGCCGTGCGGCGGCCGATGCCGGCCACCTCGCAGGCTGCCTTCACCGACAGGCCTGCGGCGAGGGCCTGGAGCAACCGTTTTTTCCTTGTGCGCCGTGTGCGAGGCATGTCCGTCACTCTCCGCGCAGCACTCTTGCGACCCATCGCTCCGATCGTCCGATGAGGCGTGCGATATCGCCTGGTCTGGTTCCCATGTGGTGGAGCTCGCGTGCGCGTTCGGCGTCTCTCTGGCGGAGGTCGGGCATGGGGACGTAGAGTTTCTGACCGCCGTGGTGATCGACGAGCCACTGCGCGATGTCGCGCCCGACCATGGCGACGAGGCGCGGCGAGAGCGATCCGGGGACGTAGATGCTGGTTCCGCCGTACGACTGGGCGAGGGATCGGGCCGCCTCATCGCCGAGGTCGCGTGCGAGGTCGCCGAGCCAGCTCACGTGGCGGCCTCCACCAGCCTTGCCGTGGGCTCCGGGGTCGGGTGTTGCGGTTCGGGCGCGGTGCCGTGGACGAGCGCGATCGCCCGGTCGGCCACGTCCGCCGGCATGCGGCCGGCCGCGAGATGGCGGGCGAGCGTCGAGATCGCGAGCGCACGGAATCCGCCGAAATATCTGCCGGTCTCGATCTCGTCGACGAGCTCGCGCAGCCCGTCGTGCGACCACCATTGGCTGTCCGTCATGTCGCACCATTCCGGGTGCAGGTCGCGCCCTGGTTCGATGCGCGACGGATCGCCGGAACGGACCGCGATGCCGAGGGCGTCCCCGAGGCGCCGCGCGAATGCCGCCTTTGCCCGCCCTGCCGGATCGCGTTCGGGAGGACGCGGCGGCACCGGCGTGACCGTCCAGGCTTTCGCGATGGCGCGCATGATCTCCTGCCGGCTGACGGCGTGCGACCACGGGATGCCACCGTTGATTTCGGTCGGACAGTCGATCGACCGGACGACGATGCCCGGCAGGTACCCGAGCGCCTCGTTGATCGCGTCCCTGCCGCGCGGAGGCTCGATGGCCGGCCTCTCCGCCGCCACCTCCCGTCCGCAGGCCTCCATGATCTCGGACAGGCTCGGCCATCCCGGATGTTCCTCGGCCCACCGGTCGCACGCACGCTCGACCGCGTCCGGAGGGTATTTCCGGAGCGGCTTGGCGTACCGTTCGATCTTGGCCGCGATGTCGTGCGTCGGCATCCGCGGCGCGCGCACGGCCAGCCACAGCTCAGTGAGGCAGCGCCTGCAGTGGTCCATGCTCGACGGGGTCATCGTCCTCGGTCTCCGGGTTCAGTACGCTCGCCATGCGGTAGGCTTCCAGCACGCTTCCGGGCTGGCCGGGCGGGGCGCGGTTGCGGCGCAGATCGTCGGCCGCCTTGCGGCACCAGTTCCGCCAGGTGGCGCGCCAGTCGCACTTGCGGGCCCGCTGTCCGGTCTGGGCGGCCCAGTAGTCGCGGAACTTCTCGGTCTCGATGCGGATTTCCGGGGGCGTCAAGCCGAGCCCCGCGGCGAAGCGGAGATCGTCCTCGGAGGGCTGCCAGTCCGGCGGCAGACGCGATCCACGCGCCGGGTCGGATTTCCGCTTGGGCTTGCGCAACTCCTCCCCGCCCCCCTGTGGCGCGGCCGGAGCGCCGCCAGGCGCGGAGGCATGGTCGCCCCCAGCAGGGGGGAGATCCCCGAACGAAGTGAGGGGAGAGGGGGGTGTAGATTCTGAGTCTGGGTATGGATTGCATTCCCGCGGTACATGCCGCGCCGATGCCGCTGCATTGCCTACATTGGGCCTTTTCAATGAGTTAGTTCCCTCGGACTGATCGGCTGTTTCGGAGCCGTCGATTGCAAAACTTTGCTGCCGTCCGTCGCAAAACTTTTGCGGGTCGCCATCTCGAACGCGCAACCAGCGCGCCCGGGCCTTGGCCCTCTGCGTTTCTGACCGCCTTTCTACGGCTATCCGCTCCTGGAGCAGTCTCCCTTGCGTCCACGTTCCATCCTGGATCGTGAAGAAGGGCTCGATTACGCTCCGCACCCTCCGCCATCGCCGCTTCCCGAGCCGGGTAATCCGCGCCAACAGATCGTCATCATCTGGAATGCGGCACCGCTTGGTTCGCCACATGGCCATGAGGAGGAGCAGATACGCGCCGTGTTCCTCGGTCGTCAGGTGCGTCGTGTCCGCCAGGTAGGCATCCGTCCACAGAGGGAGGAACGGATAGTCAGCCATTGTTCGCCAGCCATTCGTATGGTGTGCGGTCCTTCTTGCGGCGATTGCATAGCCTGCATGCGACGACGAGATTGTCGGGCTCGCTTCCGCCGCCACGAGACACGGGGATCACGTGGTCGATTTCGAATGGTCCAACGTTCGACCAGCAGTATCTGCAGCGCCTCCCATCTCGAAGGAGGATATCCTGCCTTATCTTTCTCCACGTGTGTTTTGGCAGATCAAGCCGATCATCCCAGGAGACAGGTTTTTTGTATTTCTCCTCCCACTCTCTGACGTATCCGTTTCTGAGCAGTCCTTTTTCGTAAAAGCCCCTGAGCAGCTGCTCTGCTTTGTCGATCGGGATATCGACTGCCTCTGCCAGACGGGCCGTCGACAGATCACCCACGTACCCGTCGTGATCCCGCTGGCAGGCGTGCTCGAGGACCGCGATCCACGCCGCAAAAGCGCATCCGCGATGCACTCCGGCACGTTTGGCCACGATCCAGAGTCTGACGTCCCGAGTGAGACCAACCGGACAACGGAACCAGTCCATCACGCAGCCCTCACACGATGACCATGGAGGTCCATGTAACGCGCGACGCGCCAGCGATCGGCCTCGGCAATGGCCACCACGTCGATTCCCGCTTCACGTGCTCCCAGCGACCAGCCGCCTACAGCGCCGGCGAACAGTTCGATCGCGGTCGCCCCGCCGCACAGGCGACGCATCACGCGACATATCGGGCCGGTGATCGCCGGCATCACGCTGTCTCCGAGCGCTGACACCCATCGCAGGCGCTCGCGGTGCGGCATGGCAAGCCAAGCATCCACCACGCCAGGGCACAGAGGATGGAGATGCGGGTTCCAGTGTCGCCATGCGTCGAGCAGCGCCCCGAGCTCGCCCCAGTCGAGACGAGATCCGACAGACTCGTTCCCGCGTTGGCCTTTGAGCCCGGCGCGTTGCGTGATCCAGAAAGGCGCGCGTCGCTTGCTGTCACGGTGGGGAGCATCCGTCTGACCAGCTCTGGCAGGTGCCGACCGCCGTTCGAACGGTTGCCACGGCTGCGGCTCGCCGACGCCGTCGGGGTTGGCAGCATCGGTTCGCGCGCCGAGAACAAAGATCCTTCGCCGTCTGTGTGGAGCGCCCACACAATCCGCACCGATCTCCAGCAGTTCGACGGCGTACGAAGCGGCCTCCAGCCGTAGGCACAGCCTCTCGACCCCGCGATGGCGGAGCCCAGCAACGTTCTCAAGCGCGAACCAAACAGGTCTGACCTCGCGGATGATGCGTGCGGCTTCCCAGGACAGACCCGTGCGCTTTCCGTCCACCCCGCGCCCGCCGGGATTGGCGGTGCTGGCGTCCTGGCATGGTGGGGATCCGAGCACGACGTCCGGCAGTTTCCCGAGCCGCCGGAGCAGCGCGTCTGCCGTGACCTCGCGGACGTCCCAGAAGACGAGCATGTCATGCAGCCACCCGCTGCGCGAAGACCCTCAGCCACAGCGCCCAGGCGATGAGCGCGGCCTCGGCACGCGCGACGGCGAGCGTCTTCGGGCCGTCGCCACGCCCGTGGCGGAAAAGGTCGTGCTCCGGGAAAAGTGCCCGGGCGCGGTCGAGCGCCCGGTCCTTCGGCTTCCCGGCCAGCGCCAGCGTCGTCTTCCAGCTGCCCGGTGTGAGATAGTGCATCGGGCGGCCGGCGAGCCGGCAGATCGCGATGATCGAGCCCGTGACCATCCCGAGCTTCGCGACGCTCGATCCCCCCATCAGCCGGCCGCGCTTCGGGTCGTAGATCGGCCCCTGCCGCTCGACGGCGACGGCGTCGACGTTCCATTCGGTGATCGTGTTGATGAGCCAGTCCTCGTCGACCACCGCCATGCTGCGGTCGATGTCGACCACCTGCATGTCGAACGCGCCGACGACGCGGGGGCCCCGCGTCTCGATGCACGCGATCGCGCCGGTCACGCCCGGATCGATGCCGACGATCCTCACGGCGCCGCCTCAAGGCCGAGGATGCGCAGTGCCGCCGTCGCGCCGAGCGCCTCGATCCACCTCGAGACACGATCCGGACCGAACAGCAGCGAGAGCGTCACGAGCATGACGAGAGCCTGCACGAGCCGCGGCGGGAGATAGCGGGTGACGAGCTCGGTCATTGCCCCCTCCTCGTGATCGCGGCTCCGGTGCCGGTCGCCCAGGCGACCGCGCCGCCGGCATCGCCGCGCATGATCCTGGCCAGGGTCTCCGCCCGGCGCCCGATCTGCCGCGCCCAGCGGGAATCCAGCATTTCGCGGGCGGCAGTGGGGTAGTCGCCGCGCGCCAGAGCCTCGCGCATGCGGACGAACCGGAAGATCCGCCCACCGAGATTGAAGGCCATGTCGATCACGGCCGCCCTGCGCCTGTCGTCCAGCCATGCCCACGCATCGCCGGCGAATGCCTCGGCGGTCCATTTCGCCCGCCGCAGGTCCGCCTCCAGCATGGCGTCCGCCTCGGCTTCGGTGATGCCGGGATCGAGGAGGTTGCGCCCCCAGCCGATGGTCGGGCGCCCGCGCACGATCGTGCCCGGACGGATCTCCAGACCGGTCGCGTCGTCATAGACGCGCAGCCGCAGGCCCTCGTGCCGGCGGACGAGCTCGGCGGCGAGGGCCAGCGCGGCGCCGTCACGGCCGTGCGTCACCACCGCACGTCCGCGACGTAAGCGAGGCCTGGCCACATCGCCCGGATCTGGGCGCCGACGATGTGATGCATCGAGGTCTCGACGCGGCGCACCTGAACTGCGAGCAGCGGGCTTCCGTTCCTGTCGCGACAGAGTCTCGCCGTCACGTATTCCCGCTCGACATGGCTGCTGTGGTCGCGGAACTTCGGGTCATACGCTCGCACGGCGTTGAGCGCCGTGGCGATCTCGGTCGCGAGCGCCTCGTCCGGCAGCCGCGACAGGGCGATCGGATCGACCGCGCGCGTCCGTTCCGTCGTCCGCATTTCTCATCTCCCCGACCGATGCGGTTCACTGTCCGCTCACGCCGCCGCCGCACACGCGGTCGACGAGAGCCCGCTGTTCCTCCGAGAGCACGCGCCAGTAGCTGCCGACGGCAATGTCACAGAGGGCGACGACCGTCAGCCGCGCCTGCTCGTCGTTCATCTGCCGCCTCGCCTCGATCCCCTGATCGATCACAGGCCGCAGCTGCGTGCAGCCGGCGAGCAGCAGCAGGGCGAACGGCATGGCCCTGCGGAGGCCGGCGCGCATCACGCGGCCTCCATGTCTGCACGCTCGGGCTCGACCTCGCTGTCGCCGCTCTTGATCGTGATCGATTCGATTGCGGCCTCCAACGGCGTCTTGCCGAGGACCTCCTCGTAGACGTCGGCCGCGTCGCGGACGTCCTGATCGAGCTTGTAGAGCCGCCGGTAGGCCTCGCGCGCCGCCTTGACGTCGAAACCGCTGTCCTTGATGGCTTTCCACTCTTCCGAGATGTCGGAAGAGGCCTTCCTCCGCTCCTCCTCCATCGAGCGGATGCGCTCGAAATAGCTCTTGAGCAGCTTCGCCTTGTCCCGCTCCAGCTTCATCGCCGTCACTCCTTCCTGAGAAACGCCCGCCCCTCGCGCCAGGCGCGGGCGCCGAAGATCCGCACGCCGGCCCAGAACCCCCACGCGATCGCCCACCAGAACGGGCGCCAGTACCACTCGTCGCGGCGGCCCATGCCCATGAGGCAGTCGAAAAAGGCGTCGTCTGCCGCCTTCCGGTCCGGAACGTCGCGCAGAATCCCGCGGTACCTGGCGTCGTGGAGCTCGCAGCAGTGCCACGCGATGTCGGGCACGCCGGTACAGCCGTCCGTGCGCTTCCGCCCGCTCATGGTTCCACCCGGAAAAGGATGCCCGACGGGCGCGCGGCCCGCCGGGCGAGTCCGATCAGGGAGGCATCACACATGCGCCGCGGCGCCGCCGACAGGCGGCTCCGGGATGAGGCGCCGCGGCCCGGAACCGGCCGCGCGGACCGGCTCGGGGACGGGGCGCGGAAAAGGAACGCGGCCGGGCGGGTGACGCGACGCCCGGCCGCACCTCCGGTATGATGGGAGTGCGCAACCACACCACCGGAGGAACTCGTGATGTCCAGGTTCGAGGTACGCGATCTGAGAATCGGCCGGAGCTCGGAACGCGACCGGGACCAGATCGCCGGCACCATCGTATGGGATGGCGAACACGGACGGGCCGAAATTGCATTCCTTGTCGAGGTCGAGCCGCGTCGTGACCACATGCACCATCCGGTCGACATCCGGTCCGAGTCGGTCAACGCTATCGTCGAGCGGGTGATGGGCGTCGTCGCCAAGGCTCTCGACCCGAGGAACGTGCCCGACATCGGTCCGCTCACTCCTCCACACGCATCGAAAAAGGACGGGTCGAGCGGAACGGATTGAACGGCTCGAAGTCGAACCGCAGGGTCTTTCCCTCGACATCGACCAGGACGGTCACCCGGTCGGCCTCGATCGGTCCCGGGCGGCCGTCCTTCTCGGCAATGCGGGCGTTCTCCAGCAGGACGCGCAGGCCGGGGTGTCCCGGGCGGGGTTCCGCGACCACATTCGCCAGCACGAGCCGCAGCACGTCGTCGGTCGTCATCTTCGCACCCATCTTCGAAACCTACCTCCAGGGAAGCGGCGGGAAGTAGCGCAGCCAGAAACGCTGCAGGCCGAGCTCCCGCTTGCTCGCGAAACGCATCCAGCGGGGACGAGCCTCCCCGACACCGGGCTCTGCGGCGTCCGCAGACGCGGGGAGCCTCTCGACTTCCAGCCGGATGCGCGCCCCGCAGTTCGGGCAGCAGAGACGGACGGAACTCGGACGACCGGTCATTCGAGATACCACTCCCTGCGCTCCGAGCGCGGCATCGATGCATCCAGGGCAAGACTGAGTGCCCTGACGAGCAACTGCTCGTCGTCCTCGACTTTCGACCCGCGCAGCACCCGACGGGCCGCCGTCACCGCCCGTTGGGCGGCTTTCAGCAGCGTCTCGATGTCGCCTCGGCTCTCGTCTTTCATGGCTGCTCGCGTTCCATCCTCACCGCCACGCTCGCCACCTTCCCGACGAGTTCCTGCAGCTCCCGGGCGAGTTTCGCCCTCTCCCGGTGGTCGATCCGGCCGTCGGCCAGCGCGTCGCTGAGGCTCGCCACCTCGCGCCCGAGTTCGCCCAGGAGCGCCCACGCCGCCGCCTCCCCGTCCTCGTCCTCCACGGGCCGGGCGACGTAGCCGACCGCGAGCAGCAGCCGGTTGAGCGATCCCGGCCCGAGCAGCGCCGCGATGCGGAGCCCGAGGTCGAGGCCCGCGCGCTGCTCGCCGTCGCGGATCGCCTTGATCCGGCGGGGCGCCACCTCCAGGGCGTCGCCGAGCTCCTCGCAGGAAAAGCGCCGCGCTCTTCCCACCTGCAGGCACAGCTCCCGGCGCAGCACCGCGTCGAGATCCACGGCCGCGGCACCGCGGACTGACGATGCGCGTTCCCCCGCACCGTGGCAGTCAGGAGGCATGGGAAGCCTCCTGCATTTCGCTCTCGCCAAGCGGCTTAAGCCCGAGGAAGTCGGCTGGCGTCACGGCGCCGCCGGTGGTCTCGTAAATGCGGCGCATGATCGGTGGTGCGGGAATGCGGAGGCCGCGGCGATAATTGTTCACCGCTTGGAACGACACGCCCAGCAACTCGGCAAAGCGCCGCTCTGACATCTCATGCAGACGCAGGTATGAGTCCAGTTTCATGGCGCATCGCATTCTCAACAGTTTGTTGAGCCTGTCAACACCATGTTGGTTGACGCGCGGTCAACGAGATGTTGACGCTCGCGTGCGGCCACAGGGATCCGGCATGAGTGTAGGCGAGCGGATACGTCGGAGGCGCGAAGCGCTCAATTTGAGCCAAGCCGAAGTCGCAAGACGGGTTGGCGCTACTCCACAAGCTATCTCGCTTTGGGAGCTCGGGGAGCGGCGTATTCGAGCGGAATTTCTCACGCGCCTTGCTCAGGCGCTTGAATGTTCACCGCACGACCTTCTGCCGGAAGGAGAGGAGGACGTCGGGACCGTCCCGGTCGTCGGTCATGTCGGCGCCGGCGCGGAGATCTACCCGCCGGACGAGGACCAGGAGCTCGACCGCGTGCCGGCGCCCTGGAGGGAGGCCCGGCAGCTCGCCGCCGTGGTGGTGCGCGGCTCCAGCATGGAGCCCGAGTTCTGGGACGGCGACCTGATCTTCTACGAGCCGCCGAATGGCATGGTGGATCCGGAGGCACTGGTGGGCCACACCGTGGTCGTCCGCACCGAGGACGGCCGCACCTTCGTCAAGCGCCTGCTGCGCGGCTCGAAGCCGGGTCTGTGGACGCTCGAATCCCACGCCGCCCCTCCGATGAAGGATGTCCGCCTCGTCTGGGTGGCGCCGATCAGGTACATCAAGAGGGCGGGGCCATGAGCAGGACGAAGTGGGACGGATGGCACGGTCTGCTCCGAGGTCGTCGATCCGACGAGGCTGACATCGTCGCCGTTCGTCTCGACACGGTGCCCGCCGGGGGAGGTTCGGGAGCATTCCGGGTCCGGGGGTCGGACGGCCAACGATACTGGTTAAAACCGCTCAACAACAGGCAATCCGAGCGCGTTCCAATCACCGAGCAGATCGTCGGCAGAGTGGGCCGCCTCGTCGGCGCTCCCGTCTGTGAAGTTTGCACGGTCCGAATATCCGACGAACTCGCAGGCGAGAGTACCGGCCGCGGCTTCCAAGTCCGATCCGGTATCGCGCATGGCTCACGCGAGGTGCCGAAGGCAGTGGAGAGCAGAAGGTTTGAGCACCGCGACCGTGACGACAACGCGTCGAGGTACGTCGGCTATGCGGTGCTGTTCGACTGGTGCTGGGGAGGAGACGCGCAGGGGCTCCATGCGGCTGGCGAGGACATGTGTTTCTTCAGCCACGACCACGGCTGGTTCCTGCCGCCGGAGGGCCCCACATGGTGCATCGCGAGCCTCGACGCGAACGTAGGTCTGCCGCGTCCCTTTCAGCATCCCGGCTTTCGCGCAAACCACACAAGCGCTACGGCGTATGCGGACCGCCTCGAGAAGCTTGACAGGACATCCCTTACCGACGAACTTGCACGGATCCCGTCCAGCTGGCCGGTCAGCGACGAAGAGCTGGAATGCGTGGGATGGTTTCTCGAGCGGCGCGCGCGCGAGATAGCCAACAAGCTGCGCGAGCAGGCGGGAGGAGTGGCATGAGGTACCTGTACAGCCTGATCCGGTTCGTGCCGGAACCGGCTACCGGGGAATTTGTCAATATCGGAGCGATCGCAGGAAGCGACGCCGCGCGGGAGTGGGCGATCCGGACCGTCGGCAACCTCGCCCGCGCTCGCCGTTTCGAGGAGGGCCGAGGGCTCCTGAAACAAGCCCTAGTGGCGGTCGAGTTGCTGGGAGAGATGGTCGACACTGCCATGGGCGAGCTTGAGCTGGATGGCGTGCCCAGAATGTCGGAGGCAGAACTGCTCCGCATCAGCGCGGAATGGCGCAATATCATCCAGATCTCTGCGCCTTTACCGGCCATTGCAGCGAGCGCCGAGGATGCTTTGGACATGATCTTCGACGACATGGTCATCGATCCTGAGAGCAGGCGCCGCATGCGGGTCGGTCAGCCGCAGCTTGCCAAGGCGATCAGAAGGGCCTTCGCTGAGGCCCGCATTGATGCGAGCCTGAGGGAAAAACCGGCGGTGGAAGCCGGGGGCTACGAGGACCGCTTCGAGTTCGCCGTGGCCAATGGCCGCGTGGTGCAGCTCATCCGGACCTGGTCGCTCCAGACCGCGGGCCCGGGCGAGCTGGCGAAAGACGTCCATGCATGGGCATGGATCGCGGAGAAGATCCGGGCCGGCGGCGGCCACGTGACAGTAGATGACCAAAAGCTCGATGTGCCGAAGGACGTTCGAATGGTCGCCGTTTACGCTCCGGCAGACTCCGAAGAAGGCCGAAGAGCCATCGGCGAGGCGCGCCATGCCGCGGCAGAAATCAGGGCGACTCTCATCGGGTACAACGAGGTCGAAAGCGTCGTGAGGGATGCCCGTACCGCGCTCGGAACCTGACGTCCATCCGCCCGATCCGCCGCCCAGCCCGTGCTGCCGGCTACTCGCGCCGCTGCCGCCGCCACATCTGCGGCTCGACGAACCGCCCCTGCCAGATCCCGCGCCTGGCGCTTCTCGCCTCCGCTTCCTCCGGCCCGTAGTCGGGGCCGGGTACCGCCCGCTTAGGGTACCAGGCCAACGCCCATCCTCGGCGCACCATCTCGCGGTTGAGCTCGAGCGCACCGGCCCGGCAGACGGCCAGCGCCCTCTTCCATCTGTCGCGTCCGAGAACGTCGCAGGTTACGGTGCGGCCACGGACGAGCTCGCGCAGCGCTTCGCGGGCCTCGACGCCGCAGCGCCACTTCCGGCCGCGCTCGCGGCATGTCTGGCGTTTTTCCGGCGCATCGATACCGATCAGCCTGATGCGCTCCTCGCCGATCCGCAGACTGTCGCCATCGGTAACGATGGCCGGGCCGGTGATGGTTTCAGCTGCGGTGGACGCAGCGGCGGCGAGCAGCATTTTTGCGACAAGAAATTTTGCAGCCAGTGTGGCCATGGTTCAGTCGTTGTCCAGATCGCTTTCCCCATTTATCGGCAGATCAAGCTGTTGTTTAGCAGTCATATGCTCAAGCACTCTTTCGATCGTATAGCTCGTCTTCAGGCCTGAAGGAGTCTCCTTCTGAACGACGCGCACCAGGCAAATGAGCGTATCACCCTTCGCGAACCGGATCTGGTTCCGGTCGATTTTCTTCAGGAACTCCTCGTCCGTCACCTTTGCACTTATTTCCGCCTCGCCATCGTGGAGGCGCCATGTCGGCTCGTCCTTGAAGGAGAGGCGGACGATCTTGAAGGCTTTCTTCTGGACGTCGTCGATGATCGTCGTTTCCGGCTTGTCCGGAGGATCAAAGAACGGCAGCTCATGCTTTCTGACTTCGATCTCCGCCTCGTCGCCGCGAATGACCAAGCGGTCGATTCCTTCATTTTCCAGCGGCTTCACGACGTGGGAAGCAGCCACGCGCACCTCTATGTTGGCGTAAAGGCGCATGGTGTCCCGCGTCGTTTCGAAGCTCTCTCCTTCGCGTGGCACCACGCGCACACGCCCGCTTTCCAGAGGCTCGATCTTCTTCGGCCTTCTTCTGCCGAGCTTCTTGATGACCCAGACGAGACCGGTTCCAAGGCCGGTGGCGCCGCCGCCGAACAGAAGAGTCTGAAGATTCATCAGGGCGTCGGCCGACCTGCCGGTCAGAAAATCCGTCACATATTGGGTAACCGACTGAAAAAGCTCAAGAACGACCTCGAACGATCCGCCGGAAACCGCATAAACGCGGACGCTAACCGGAGCGGCCTTCTCCCCGTACAGGACGCGGTTCGCCGCGTCCACGAGATCCCCAAGCGCCAAAAGAGCCGGCGCGAGATCCCGCACATCCATTCTGCCATGCCGCAGGGCCGGCCCGTCGTAAGCGATGCTAAATGTCGATCGGCCAGCCATTGGTCATCCGAAATTGGCAACGGTCTGCGCTCGGCGCGAATCTGCCCCATGATTCCCTGCGCCACGATGGATGGTAAGCCAGCACCTCTTCTGCCCTCGCCTCATCCGCCCAGGACCGCGGCCGCACGGGGGTCGTCGGGGCTGAGCTGGTCGTTCACGAACAGGCAGAGAGGTTCCATATTGCCGTATGTCTCTCCCCCTTCCACCTTCTTGTCCCATTCATCGCAGGTGGGCCAGCTGCTCCGGCGCCCCAGCATGTAGTCGACCTGCGCCCAAAATAGCTCGTACACTGCCGGCTGGTTCACCACATTGCCGGGTATCGGGATGGTGCCCGGAGATACAGTATACGCGCCGGTCGACGTCATGCCGAACGCACCATAAGTGCTCGCTCCGGCGGCGTTCGAGACGAGCACGTGCGCCTTCAGGCATCCATCATCTCCGGGGTCGGCCGCCCTGACCTGCCAGACGTGCTCGCCGGATCCGACCCCGAAAACGAAATAGACGAGCCAGCGGTGCCTGGCGAGCATCGTGTTCTCGTCCGGCCAGGCGATCGCCACATCCTTCGGATCGTTCAGACGGAGCACATCTTCGGCGGCTTTCAGCATCTGCTCCTTCGTGACCCCGCAGTATGTCCGTGAGGTCACGTCGAGCATTTCCTCGCGGGTCATCGTCCGGGGGGTGACGCAGGCCGCCAGAATGGCCGGCAGCAGAAACGCGGCGATCCTCCGGTACATCGTTCACCTCCATGTTCCGCAGAATATGGAGCGATGATCCCCCGCCCTGCCCTCTGTGGCAAGCCCCCCACGCAGCCCCGAGGCCTGAATTCCACCGCCGGGCAGCGTGTTAATTTTTCTCCCCGCCCCGTAGGTGGTCAAAAGTCGCGGTTTGGGCCTGATGCCCCACGTGAGTGGCAACGGTAGCACGTCGGGGATGTGCTAGTGCTCTACAAGCTGTTGACATATTCAACACTTTGTTGAATCCTGTCCACGTCCTCGCCAAGGGAGTGACGATGGAAGCCGAGATTCTGAGATTTCCCCCGTCCGCCCGGATCGAGCGCCTGGAGCGCGAGCTCGGGCAGGCCCGCCGCGAGCGCGACAGCGCGATCCGGAGGCTGAGGAGCGTGCAGGCCGATCTCGAGGAGCTCGCGCGCTACCGCCGGATCAAGCGCGCGGTGGAGGACGCCGCGGTCGTGGCCGCCGTCGTGGCGGTGGGATTCGTGGCGGGCCTGCTCGCCGTCTGGATCCTGTCATGAGCGCTCCCGACATTCCCGAACCCACAGCCACCACGACGGCCCAGTTGGCCGAAGCCGCGGAATGGCTTCGCGATGCCGTGGCCGACATGGCCGATCGCAACTACGCCGCCCGGCATCTCGTCCACGACTTCGACTGCGCGCGGTTCGCCGACGAACTCGACCGACTGGCGCTGCGCCATGATCTCGAAAGCCTCGCCTCCTCGCTGCGAGCCCTCGCGGATGCCGAGGAGGAGGGCGAGTTTTCGCCGCTGCGGAGGTGGGCGTGACCGATACCGTGATGGATCGCACGCGCGGCATCGGCGGCTCGGACGCCGCCGCGATCCTCGGCCTCTCGCCCTGGCGCACGCCCCTGGAGGTCTACCTCGAGAAGATCGGCGAGCGCCAGCCGCAGCCGGACACCGCGGCCACCTACTGGGGCCGGGTCCTCGAGGACGTCGTGGCCGAGGAATATGCCCGACGGACGGGCGCGAAGCTCCGGCGCGTCAACCGCACGCTGGCGCATCCGGACCATCCGGTCATCCTCGCCAACCTCGACCGCGAGATCGTCGCTCACGAGCGCGGCCCGGGCGTGCTGGAAGTCAAGACGGCAGCGCGACGGTCCGATGATTGGGGCGAGGAAGGCACCGACGAAATCCCGGAGCATTACCTCGCCCAGGTGCAGCATTACCTCGGCGTCACCGGCCGCCGCTGGGCCGATGTCGCGGTGCTGTTCCTGGGCGAGCGCCTGTTCCGCATCTACCGCATCCACCGGGACGACGAGCTCGTCGGGGCTCTCTTCGAGGAGGAGCTCCGTTTCTGGCGCGAGCACGTCGAGCCGCGCGTGCCGCCGGAACCTCGTACGCTCGATGATATCCGGCGCCGGTGGCCGCGTCACGAGCCGGACAGGGTGCTCATGGCACCGCCGGACATCGTGGAAGCGGCCGAACAGCTCGCCGCCCTGCGGGCCGAGCTCAAGGCCCTCGAAACGCGCGAGAAGGAACTGCTCGCCGCCATACAGAAGGCGATGGCGGACGCGGAGCGGCTCGACGCTCCGGATGGCCGGACGCTCGCCACGTGGAAGGCGGTCGCGTCCAAGCGCCTCGATACGAAGGCGCTCCGAAAAGCCCACCCGGACATCGTGCGCGAATTCGAGCGGGAAACGGAAAGCCGGCGGTTCCTGCTGAAGGTCAGACCCGAGAACGAGGAGATGGCAGCATGACGGATGCCGCGGTTCCGGCACGGCGACAGGACATCAACAGCATGATCCCTCGGGACTTCGACCAGGCGCTGAAGGCGGCCGAAGTCCTGGCGAAATCGAGCATCGTGCCGAAGGATTTCCAGAACAACCCGGGCAACGTGCTGGTGGCCATCCAGTGGGGCATGGAGCTCGGTCTGCCGCCCCTGCAGGCCATGCAGAACATCGCCGTGATCAACGGTCGGCCGGCGCTCTGGGGCGATGCCGTCCTCGCGCTGGTGCGGGCGAGCGGCCTCCTCGAGGCCATCGAGGAGGAGGTGACGGACGCCGGTGCGCGATGCACCGTGAAGCGGCGCGGCGAAGCGCCGGTCACCCGCGAGTTCACGGCCGAGGACGCCAAGCGCGCCGGGCTACTGAACAAGACCGGGCCGTGGCAGCAGTACCCGAAGCGCATGCTCCAGATGCGCGCCAGGGCGTTCGCCCTCCGGGACGTGTTTCCAGATGTCCTCAAGGGCATGGCGGTGGCCGAAGAGATCGCCGACATCGACCATGCGCCGGCCTCCCCGGAAGGGGATGGCGAAAGGCTGGCGCGCGGCGTCGCCGGGCTGAAGGCCAAGCTGTTGCCACAGGCGGAACGGATCGAAAACGGCGCAGAAGCGGCATCCGAGACGGAGCGGAAAGGCCCGCCCGAGGGAGAGCGGCAGAAGAAGAAGACGGCAGCGAAGAAGGGCGGGTCGCTGAACGTCCATGCTGCCGACGGCTCAGTCGCTGCGGCCGTGGCCACGGGCGGCGACTGGCTGACCGAGTATCGCCGCCTGATGGCCGCCGCCGGCCCGGAGGAGCGGCCCGGTCTCGCCGCCGCCAACATGCCGGCGCTGCGCATGCTCGCGAAGCGCGCTCCGGAGGCGATGCGCGATGCCTTCCAGGCGGAGCTCGAGACGGCCGAGGCGCTGGCCTCCACACCGGAACAGGAGGCGATGCTGTGATGCCGAGGCGCAAACCCGTCTTCCGCGGCCCGGAGGAAGTGCGCGAGGTATGGCTCGCCCTGGCCGAACGCCACGGCGTCGCAGGTGCCGACCGGATCCTGGGCGAGCGGCTCGGCATGGAGCCTAAGAGCGTGGCCTACCGCAGGCGCATGGACGTGTGGTGGGGCATTCGCTGGGAGGCCGCCGTCGCCGCCTTCGTGCCGGAGACGCGTGCGCGATGAGCCAAGGCCTTACGTCGGCAGGAGAAGATCCCGCCATGGAGATCTGCATTCTGCGACGGCGCGTCGCAGAGCTCAAGGCGGCAGCACAGCATGCACTGTTGGTGATGACAGATGCCGCGCACCCCGACTTCCTGCGTCATCTGGCGCCCGCCATGCGCCGTTTGGCGCATGTTCTGCGGCCACAGGCTGACGATCCGATGGGCGTGTCTCCCGTCCACTTCCGCAGCACGGAGGATGCGTCCGGCGATCTGCAGGCGGAGAACCGTCGGCTGCGGGAGCTCGCGCGGCATCTGCTGGGGCCGGTGGACGAGGAAACCGCAACGGAAGTGTGCGATCATTACGGCCTGTCGTGGCCCGACCTCGCCATGACGGAGAGGGACGGGCACCGATGACGTCAGGCCGCTTCCTTTCCCTGCCCGTCGCCGCGCTCACGCAGCATGCGGCGGGCGGCCTCGGCGAGAAAACCCGAACGGCTCATGCCGAGCGCGCGGGCGACCCTGTCGATACGGCGCACGAGCCCCTCGTCGAGGGTGATGTTCAGCCGCATAGCCCGGCCCGGCATCTCGACCGGCACCAGCACGCGAACGACAACGTCCACATCCTCACCGAGCCAGTCGGGGACGGGCGCGTCCGGAGGTCCCGGCTCGGGCACGGGCTCCCCGTGCTCGACCAGCAGCTCGATGTGCCCTTCGAGCGCCTCGGCGGCGTTGCTGAGTGCCTCCTCGACGGTGTCGCCGGCGCTCGTGCAGCCGGGAACGTCGGGGAAGACGACGCCGAAGCCGTCCTTCGCCCGCTCGACAACAGCCGGATACCACCGCACGGACATCGCTCAACTCCTCAGTTTCACGCCACTCTGTCTCTCGATGGAGCGCAGCGTCCCGGGCGGGAGATCCTTTCTCGGATGCGGGACGGTGACGACGCCGGGCCGCTCTGGATGCCGGAAGTGGTGATGGCTGCCGCGTGTGCGTACCAGCTTCCAGCCGGCTTCCTCGAGTTTTCGGATGACCGTCCTGCTGTCCATCTCCTCCCGCCCCTTCGATGTGTATATACTACACACTATAACGTCCCCGTCAATGGGGAACGTGTATATTGTGTGTATGATGGTGATGCGCGATGACCAGTATGCTTTTTCCCGACGTCGAGCCCGCCAGGAAAGGCGCCCGCCCGCAGGGCCAGTTCGGGCGCCCGCGGAGGGTGACGCGCGCCGAGCGGGCGATGGCCGGACCGATGACCCCGAAGAAGCTGGCCGCCGTTACCCGGCGCTCGCTCAACAGCGCCCGGGCGACGCTGGAGCGGCTCGCCATACCGTGGCAGGACATCGACAACAGCATCCAGGGGAGCCTCGACACGCTTCTCGATGCGTTCGACCAGTTCGAGCGGGAGATCCTCGCCGCCGTCGAGTGGCTGGAAGAGGAGGTCGAATGACCGTTCCCCGCCTGCTGCCCGAGATCGAAGCCGCGGCCCTCGCCGGCTTCCGTCGCTGGCGGGACTTCCAGCGCGCCCGCCGGCTCGGCCTCTTCCCGCGCCCGGACGTCGAGTTGCCGGACGGTCCGAGGTGGTCGGAAACATGCCTCAAGGCATGGATCGACGGCCGGAACCCCGACGCTGCATCCTCGCGCGAGGAGGCCATAGTCGGGAGGATCGAGCGTGAAGCGGCCAAGGCACTTCAGCGTCAAGGGGCGGCGGGGCGGTAAGAGGCTCCATTACTGGAGCCCCAGCCCCTCCCTCCGCCGCCTCGGTTTCCGGGACCGTCGGCTCTCCGACGACTACGCCATCGCCGTCCGCGAGGCCGAGGAGCTGAATGCCGAGGCCGACCGGTACCGCATCGATGTCGCACGCGGCGTCCTCGGAGCGCCCCGACCGGGAACCGTGCGCTGGCTCATAGGGCTATACAAGGCTCACGACGACTTCCGCGAACTCGCCGAGCGGACCAGGCGGGATTACGACCGGCACCTCGGGATACTGGACGAACTCTTCGGAGAGGAACGGCTCGCGGACATCACGCCTCGCGTCGTGCAGGCGCTCAAGCGTGCCGGGGCCGCGACGCCATGGCAGACGAACTACCAGATCCGCGTGCTCCGCCTTCTGTTCTCGTTCGGAATTCGCGAGGGCTACTGCGACCACAACCCCGCCCGCGCCTTCCGGCAGCTGCGCACACGTCCCAGGCAGGCAGTGTGGACACATGACCAGGAGCGGCGCTTTCTGGAGGCTTGCGACCGCATGGGTCGACCGTCAGTGCGCCTCGCCTACCTGCTGGCCGTCTGGACCGCGCAGCGCGTGGGCGACGTCCTTAGGATGACATGGAGCGACTACGACGGCGAGGTCCTGCATGTGCGGCAGGGAAAGACCGGCACGTATCTGCAGATACCGGCGGCCGGGCCCCTCAGGCTGGCGCTCGAACAGGCGTCGCGCCACTGTCCGGTGATCGTCGCCGACGAACGTGGCCGCCCCTGGCACGCCGACCATTTCCGGCACACGGTCCGACGCATCATGCGCGAAGCCGGTGTCGATGGCGTCCGCTTCTCGGACCTGAGACGGACCGCCGTCGTCCGCCTGGCGGAGGCCGGCTGCACGGTGCCCGAGATCGCCTCGATATCCGGCCACCGCATCGACTACTGCCAGCGGATCATCGACACCTATCTGCCCCGCACGCGCCGGCTGGCCGAGGCCGCGGTCCTGAAGCTCGAGAACAGGGCCGGAACGGATGTCGGAAACGGCGGTCGGAAACGTCGGAAACGCTAGGCTAAGTCATTGATTTGGTAGGCGCCCAGGGACTCGAACCCTGAACCCGCGGATTAAAAGTCCGCTGCTCTACCAATTGAGCTAGGCGCCCGCGGGCCGCATCTTGTGCCCAAACGCGATGCCGTCAAGCCCGGAACGCGACCGTCCCGCGGCTCCGCGACCGCCCGAGGTTCAGTCCCGCCAGGGCGGAAGATCGCCGCGCGCCTGATCGGCGGCGAAGGCGGCACGGAAATCCTCGAACCGGCCCGCGGCGATCGCCTCCCGCAGCCGCCGCATGAGATCCTGGTAGAACCAGACATTGTTCCAGGTCAGCAGGATGGCGCCCAGCATCTCCCCCGATTTCACCAGGTGATGCAGATAGGCCCGGGAATAGTCGCGGGCCGCCGGGCAGTCACTGGTCTCGTCGAGCGGCCGTGGATCGTCGCGATGGCGGGCGTTCCTCATGTTGACCGGGCCGAAACGGGTGAAGGCCTGGCCGGTACGCCCGGAACGGGTCGGCAGCACGCAGTCGAACATGTCGATGCCCCGGGCCACCGCCCCGAGGATGTCGGTGGGCTTGCCCACGCCCATCAGATAGCGCGGCCGATCCTCGGGCAGATCCGGACAGAGCCCGTCCAGCACCTCGAACATCACCGGCTGCGGCTCGCCGACGGCGAGCCCGCCCACCGCGTAGCCGTCGAAGCCGATCTGCCGCAGGCCGGCGGCGGAGCGGGCGCGAAGGGCGGCATCGGTGCCCCCCTGGACGATACCGAACAGCCCGTAGCCCGGACGCGGTGCGAAGGCCCGCTTCGCGCGTTCCGCCCAGCGCAGGGAAAGCTCCATCGCCCGCTCCATCTCGGCGGGCGATGCCGGCAGCTTCAGACATTCGTCGAGCTGCATGGCGATGTCGGCATCCAGGAGATGCTGGATTTCCACCGCCCGCTCGGGGGTGAGCTCGTGCAGGCTGCCGTCGAGATGGGAGCGGAAGATCACTCCCCTCTCCTCGAGGCGGCGCAGGGAGGCCAGCGACATCACCTGGAAGCCGCCGCTGTCGGTGAGGATCGGCCCCGACCAGTTCATGAAACGGTGGAGGCCGCCGAGCCGGGCGATCCGCTCCGCCCCCGGCCGCAGCATCAGATGGTAGGTGTTGCCGAGCACGATCTCCGCACCGGTCGCCCGCACCATCTCCACGGTCAGCGCCTTGACGGTGGCGGCGGTGCCGACCGGCATGAAGGCCGGCGTCTCGACGGTGCCGTGGGCGGTCTCGATGCGGCCGCGGCGGGCCGCGCCATCGCGGGCCAGCAGGGTGAAGCGGATGCCGCTCACGGTTCCTCCGGCAGGTCGCTGCCGTCCTGGCGGTCGAGCAGACAGGCATCGCCGTAGGAGAAGAAGCGGAACCCGCGTTCGATGGCGAAGGCGTAGGCCGCCCGCATGCGCCGGTAGCCGGCGAAGGCGCAGACCAGCATGAACAGGGTGGATTTCGGCAGATGGAAATTGGTCAGGAGGCGGTCCACCACCCGGAAGCGATGGCCCGGGGTGACGAAGAGGTCGGTCTCGCCGCTGCCCGCAGCGATCCGGCCCTGCGCGTCGGCGACGCTTTCGAGGGTGCGCAGGACGGTGGTGCCGACGGCGACGATCCGGCCGCCGCGCTCGCGCGTGCCGGCGACGGCGGCGGCCGTGGCCGCCGGGATCTCGTACCGTTCGGCGTGCATGCGGTGCGCGCGCGTATCGGCCACCCGAACCGGCTGGAAGGTGCCGAGGCCGACATGCAGGGTGACCTTCGCGAAGGTCATCCCCGCCTTCTCCAAGGCCGCCACGAGCTCCGGCGTGAAATGCAGCCCGGCGGTGGGGGCGGCGATCGAGCCTTCCCGTTCCGCGAACGGGGTCTGATAGTCGAGACGATCGACGTCGCAAGGCTCGGGGCGGCGGATGTAGGGGGGCAGCGGCATGCTCCCGCGCCGGCGGATCGCCTCGAGGAGCGCGGGCCCTTCGAGATCGAAGCACAGGCGAATTTCGCCGCCTTCGCCCCTTCCCTCCACCTCCGCTTCCAGCCCTTCCGCGAGGCGGATCCGGTCGCCCGGCCGCAGGCGGCGGGCCCCCTTGGCGAGCGCCGTCCAGCGCCGCGGATCCTCGGCCTTCAGGAGGGTGATCTCCACCCGGGCCTCACCACGCCGGGCGGTGAAGCGTACCGGCAGCACGCGGGTGTCGTTGACCACCAGCAGATCGCCGGGGGCGAGCAGCCGCGGCAGATCGCGCACCCGCGCCTCGCCGAAGGCTCCGGCCCGCGGCACCAGGAGCAGCCGGGCCGCGTCACGGGGACGGGCCGGCGCCTGGGCGATGCGTTCCGGGGGCAGCGCGAAATCGAACAGATCGACGCGCATCGACGGCTCAGAGGCGCCCGCGCTTGCGGTCGAGCTCGGCGAGGACGGTCGGCGACACGAAGCTCGAGACGTCGCCCTCGAGCTCGTGGATCTCCTTGACGAACCGCGAGGAAATGAACTGCACCGTCTCCGAAGCCATCAGGAAGACGGTCTCGATCCTGGGGCAGATGCGCTTGTTGTTGGCGGCCATCTGGAACTCGTATTCGAAATCGGAGACCGCCCGCAGGCCGCGGATGATCATCTCCGCCCCCTCGCGGGTGGCGAAACGCACGAGCAGGGTGTCGAAGGGCGCCACCTCGAGGCGGGCGCCGTTGGCCTGGTTGCCGGCGAGCAACCCGTCGATGTCGGCGCGCACCATGCGCACCCTCTCCTCGAGGGTGAACAGCGGGTTCTTGCCGGCGTTGACCGCCACCGCCACGATCAGCCGGTCGACCAGCATCGAGGCCCGGCGGATGACGTCGGTATGCCCGTTGTGGATGGGGTCGAAGGTACCGGGATAGACGCCGACGCGCTTGCGCATGGCTCGGTCTCCACCCTGCGGGAGGCTCAGTTCCCGCCGCTCCCGTTGCCGCCGCCGCTGCCCTCTTCCTCCGCTTCCTCGGCTTCCTCGAGCCGGGCCGCCGAAACCACCCGCTCCTCGGGATCGATGTCGAACAGACGCACCCCCTGGGTCTTGCGACCGGCGATCCGGATCTGATGGACCGGAATGCGGATGGTCTTGCCGCCGTCGGTCACCAGCATGAGATGATCCTGGTCTTCGACGGGGAAGGTAGCCGCCACCCGGCCGTTGCGCTCGGAGGTCTCGATGTTGATGATGCCCTGCCCGCCGCGGTTGGTGATGCGGTATTCGTAAGCCGAGGTGCGCTTGCCGTAGCCGCGTACCGTGACCGCGAGAACGAACTGCTCGCGCGCCTCGAGCTCGGCGTAGCGTTCGGGGGTCAGCACCTGGAAGGGCGGGATCTCGGCCTCGCCATTGACGCCATTGTCGCCATTGGCACGCCGCCTGGCGCCGGCGATGCGGACGTATTCCTCGCGTTCCTCGGCGCCGGCCTCGACATGGTCGAGGATCGACATGGAGATCACCTCGTCGCCGGGCTGCAGCTCCATGCCGCGCACCCCTTCGGAAGCCCGCGAACGGAAGATCCGCAGACTCGCCACCGGAAAGCGGATGGCCTTGCCGCCCGAGGACGCCAGCAGCACGTCGTGGCCGTCGTCGCAGACCTGGACTCCGATCAGCCGGTCACCCTCTTCGAGGCCCATGGCGATCTTGCCGTTCTTCGGCACCCGCACGAAGTCGGACAGCTCGTTGCGCCGCACCTTGCCGCGGGCGGTGGCGAACATGACGCTCATCCCTTCCCACCGCTCCTCCTCCTCGGGCAGCGGCAGCACCGCGGTGACCGTTTCCTCGCGGGCCATCGCCGGGAACAGGTTGACCATCGCCTTGCCCCGGGCCTGCGGGGCGCCGAGCGGCAGCTTGTAGACCTTGAGCTTGTAGACCCGGCCGAGATCGGTGAAGAACAGCACCGGCGTGTGGGTGCTGGCGACGAACAGCTCGGTGACGAAATCGTCCTCGTGGGTCTTCATCGCCGCCCGGCCCTTGCCGCCGCGGCGCTGGGCCCGGTATGTGGAGAGCGGCACCCGCTTGATGTAGCCCCGGTGGGTGACCGTCACCACCATGTCCTCGCGCTGAATGAGCGCCTCGATGTCGGTGTCGATCTCGGCCTCGGTATCGATCTCGGTGAGCCGTGGCGTGGCGAAACGCTCGCGGATCGCGCGCAGCTCCTCCTTCATCACCTCCAGCAGCCGCGAGCGCGAGCGCAGGATTTCGAGCAGCTCCGCGATCCGGGCGCCGATCTCCTCGAGCTCCCGGCGGATCTTGTCGCGTTCGAGAGCCGTCAGCCGCTGGAGCCGGAGATCGAGAATCGCCTGGGCCTGCCTCTCCGACAGCCGGTAGACGGGCCGCTCCTCGCCCTCACCGAAGCCTTCTTCCACCAGCCGCAGCAAGGCGAGGATTTCCCCCGCCGGCCAGGCGCGGGCCATCAGCTCGCGGCGCGCCGCCTGCGGATCCGGAGCGCCGCGGATGAGGGCGATCACCTCGTCGATGCTGGCCACGGCGACCGCGAGACCGGCCAGCAGATGGGCACGATCGCGGGCCTTCTGGAGCTCGAAGGCGGTGCGCCGGCCGATCACCTGCTCGCGGAACTCGAGGAAGGCCTGCAGCACCTCCTTGAGAGACATCAGCATCGGCCGGCCGCGGTGGAGGGCGACCATGTTGATGCCGAAGCTCGATTGCAGGGGGGTGTAGCGATAAAGCTGGTTGAGGACCACCTCGGCGTCGGCGTCGCGCCTGAGCTCGATGACGATGCGCATGCCGTGGCGATCGGATTCGTCGCGCAGATCGGCGATCCCCTCCACCCGCTTCTCGCGCGCCACCTCGGCGATCCGTTCGACGAGCCGGGCCTTGTTGACGAGATAGGGGATCTCGCTGACGACGATCGCCCGGCGGTCCTTGCGGATCTCCTCCACCGTGCAGCGGCTGCGCACGACGATGCTGCCGCGCCCGGTGGCGTAGCCCGCCCGGATGCCCTCGCGGCCGAGGATGATGCCGCCGGTCGGGAAGTCGGGCCCCTGGACGAGCTCCATGAGCTCGGCGAGATCGAGCTCGGGATCCTCGATCAGGGCGATGCAGGCGTCGATCAGCTCGCCCAGATTGTGGGGCGGGATGTTGGTCGCCATGCCGACGGCGATGCCGCCGGCCCCGTTGACCAGCAGATGCGGGAACTGCGCCGGCAGCACCTCCGGTTCGCGGGCGCTCTCGTCGTAGTTGGGACGGAAATCGACCGTATCCTTGTCGATGTCGTCGAGCAGGGCCGCCGCCGGCGGTGCCAGCCGCGCCTCGGTGTAGCGCATCGCCGCCGGCGGATCGCCGTCGAGGGAGCCGAAGTTGCCCTGGCCGTCGATGAGCGGCAGCCGCATCGAGAAGGGCTGGGCCATGCGCACCATCGCGTCGTAGATGGCGGCGTCGCCGTGGGGATGGTACTTGCCCATGACATCGCCGACGATGCGCGCGCTCTTGCGGTAGGGCTTGCCGACGTCGTAGCCGCCCTCGCGCATGGCGTAGAGAATCCGCCGCTGGACCGGTTTCAGCCCGTCCCGCACGTCGGGCAGCGCCCGGCTGACGATCACGCTCATCGCGTAATCGAGATAGGAGCGCTTCATCTCCTGCTCGAGGGAGACGGACTCGATCGGTCGCGGCGTTTCGGTGATCACCAAATCTCGAGACTTCCCGGCTGTGGAGCTGGCCGTGGAGACGGTGGCGGGCCCGGTGGCCCGGGTCTAGCAGAAGGCCCGTCGAGTGACAAGTTGCTGCGCCGCAGCATCAAATCAAGCCCTTGACGGGACGGTGTTTTCGAAAACCGTCCGGAAGCGGCGACGGCGTGGCGGAGAGGCGCAAGTCGGTGCCGTCCGGGCTGGCGACTTGGCGCTGCGGGACGCCTATGGTACGGCGCCCGTGGCGGAAACGGAGAGCGACCCGGGGAGGACCGCATGGCGGAAGCGATCGAACGGGAATCGATGGAGGTGGACGTGCTCGTGGTCGGCGCCGGTCCGGCCGGACTGGCGGCGGCGATCCGCCTCCGACAGCTCGCCTCCGCCGCCGGCCGCGATCTCTCGGTCTGCGTGCTCGAGAAGGGCTCGGAGGTGGGCGCCCACATTCTTTCGGGCGCGGTGCTCGAACCCCGGGCGCTCGACGAGCTGCTGCCCGACTGGAAGGAACGCGGCGCCCCCCTCGAGACCGAGGCGCGGGAGGACCTGTTCCTCTATCTCACCGCCAAGCGCGCCTTCCGCCTTCCCACCCCGCCGCAGATGCACAACCGGGGCAACTATATCGTCAGTCTCGGCAAGGTCTGCAAATGGCTGGCCGAACAGGCCGAAGCGCTGGAGGTCGAGATCTATCCCGGGTTCGCCGCCGCCGATCTGCTGTTCGACGAGGACGGCCGGGTCGCCGGCGTCGTCACCGACGACAAGGGGCTCGACCGGGAAGGAAAGCCGGGACCGAATTTCGAGTCGGGAATGGAGCTCCGCGCCCGCCTCACCCTGTTCGCCGAGGGCTGCCGCGGGCATCTCACCAAGAAGCTGTTCGAACGCTTCCGGCTGCGCGGAGGCGTGCAGCCGCAAACCTACGGCATCGGCATCAAGGAATTGTGGGAGATCGATCCGGCCCGGCACGAGCGCGGCAAGATCCTCCACAGCATCGGCTGGCCGCTCGACCGGCGGACCTACGGTGGATCGTTCCTCTACCACTGGGGCGAGAACTATCTGGCCTACGGGTTCGTGGTCGGGCTCGACTACCGGAATCCGCATCTCTCCCCCTTCGAGGAAACCCAGCGCTTCAAGACCCATCCCGCGATCCGGCCGCTTTTCGAGGGCGGGCGACGCATCTGCTACGGTGCCCGGGCGCTGTCGGAAGGAGGCTTCCAGTCGATTCCCAGGCTGGTCTTTCCGGGCGGGGCGCTGATCGGCGATTGCGCGGGTTTCCTGAACGTCCCCAAGATCAAGGGCACCCATACCGCCATGAAATCGGGAATGGTGGCGGCGGAGGCGGCCTTCGAGGCGCTGGTGGCGGGCGCCGAACGGCCGGTGCTCGAAGCCTATCCCGAGCGGCTGCGACGGAGCTGGCTGTGGGAGGAGCTCCACCGGGTGCGCAACATCCGCCCGGCCTTCCGCTTCGGCCTCCTGCCCGGGCTCGCCTACTCCGCCCTCGACACCTATCTGCTGCGCGGCCGGGCCCCTTGGACCTTCGGTCATCACGAGGATCACCGAAGTCTCGGGAAGGCCGCGGAATGGCCGAAGATCGACTATCCGAAGCCGGACGGGAAGATCACCTTCGACCGGCTGTCCTCGGTCTATCTTTCCAATACCGCCCACGAGGAAAGCCAGCCCTGTCATCTGCGGCTGCGGGATCCCGAGATTCCGGTGAAGCTCAATCTGGCCGAATACGACGGGCCGGAACAGCGCTACTGCCCGGCCCAGGTCTACGAGTTCGTCGAGGACGGGGAAGGTGGCCGGCGGTTGCAGATCAACTTCGCCAACTGCGTCCACTGCAAGACCTGCGACATCAAGGATCCCGCCCAGAACATCGACTGGACCGCACCTCAGGGCGGCGACGGGCCCAATTACGTCAACATGTAGCGATCGCGGACCGGCGGCCGCGGGAGGCGTTCAGCGCGGGGCCATCCTCAGCGCACCGTCGAGGCGCAGCACGCAGCCGTTGAGCATCGGGTTGGCGCAGATGTGGAGGACCAGGGAGGCATACTCCTCGGGCCGGCCGAAGCGTCGGGGGAAAGGTACCGTGGCGGCCAGAGAGTTCTGGACCTTCTCCGGCATGCCGAGCAGCATCGGCGTGGCGAACAGGCCGGGCGCGACGGCCACCACCCGGATGCCGCGATCGGCGAACTCGCGGGCCGCCGGCAGGGTGAGGGCGGCGATTCCCCCCTTGGAGGCGCTGTAGGCGGCCTGACCGATCTGCCCTTCGAAGGCGGCCACCGAGGCGGTGTTGACGATCACCCCGCGCTCGCCGTCCTCGAGGGGCTCGAGCTCGCTCATGCGGGCCGCCACGAGTCGCATCATGTTGAAGCTGCCGACGAGATTGACGCGGATCACCGCCTCGAAATCGGCCAGATCCATCGGCCCGTCGCGGCCGACGATCCGGGCGGCGGGCGCGATGCCCGCGCAGTTGACGAGCAGACGTGGCACGCCGGCCTCTCTCGCCAACCGGGCCAGCTCCCGCTCCGCGGCCACCGCGTCGGCCACGTCGAACGCGGCCCAGGGAGCCTCGAGCTCCCCGGCCACCGCCGCCAGCCCTTCCGCATCCCGATCGACGAGAACCGGCCGCGCGCCCTGCGCCGCGAGCAGGCGGGCGGTCGCGGCGCCGAGCCCCGAGGCGCCGCCGGTGACCAGGGCGACGATACCTTCGATACGCATGGATCCCCTCTCTCGCCTGCGCTCCGCGAGGGCGCCGGGAAGATCTCAGTGGAGCTTGCGATCGACCTCGGCCAGCGCCGTCTCGAGCAGCGCGCGCCCCTCCTTTTCGCCGATCCGTTCGCGCAGCACCCGTTCCGTGGCGCGGAGTGCGAGCTCGGCCGCCCGCCCCCGGACCTCGGCCAGGGCCCGCGCCTCCTCCTGGGCGATCCGTTCCTCGGCCTGCTGGGTACGTCGCGCCACCATGGTCTCGAATTCGCTCTTCAGGCGTTCCTCGAGGCGCTGCTGTTCGGTCTCCGCCCGCTGCAGGATCTCGCGGGCCAGGGTTTCGCCGTCGTGGAGCTGGCGCTGGTACTTGGCGAGCAGCGATTTGGCCTCTTCCTGGAGGCGCTGGGCCTCGTCGAGCTCCTCCCGGATCCTGGTGGCGCGCGCATCGAGGGCCGGCAGAACGTGCCGGCGGACCGGTTTCCAGAGGAGGACGACCACGATGAGGAAGGCGACCAGGAGCCAGAATTCGGCCACGTCCCTACTCCCCGGCGACACGGCCGACCGCGGCGCGTGCGTCCTTCTTGGTGATCTTCAGCGATGCGAGACGTTGGACCGCGGCCTGCACCAGTTCGGCGGCCACCTCGTCGATCTCCCCGAGCGCCTTCTCCCGGGCGGTCGCGATCCGCCGCTCGGCCTCCCGGATCTTCTCGTTCAGTTCCTGCTCCAGCGCCGCCTGGCGAGCGGCGAAGTCGCCGGCGATCCGCTCCTGGGCGGCATGCAGCAGCGTCCGGGCCCGGGCCTGGGCTTCCTCGATCATCGCCTGGTAGCGCCGGAGCGTCTCCTCGGCCTCCTGCCGCAGCCGCGCGGCACGGTCGAGATCGGCGGCGATGCGGTCCTGACGCGCCTCGAGGATTTCCGAGACCCGCGGCAGTCCCTTGCGCGTCAGCAGATAGTAGAGCACGGCGAAGGAGAGGATCAGCCAGAAGATCTGGCTCGGATAGGTGGAGACGTCGAGCTGCGGCAGCCCGCCGCTCTCGGCTTCGGCCGCGTCCTCGGCGGCGATCGCCAGCCCGACGGCCGACGTCGCCAGCAGTCCCGCGATGCTCAGAAGCTTGCCCAAGATCTCCTCCGCCGCCTGTCGCCTCACCGGTCCGCGCCGCCGACGGCCGGCGGACCCGGCCGTCGGTGCCCGTTACCGGCTCAGAGGAAGAGGATGAGGAAGGCGATCAGCAGGGCGTAGAGCGCCACCGCCTCGACCAGGGCGAAGCCGACGATGGCGTAGGGGAACACCCGCTGCTGGACCGACGGGTTGCGCCCGACGGTGGAGATCAGGGTCGAGAAGATGTGGCCGATGCCGGTGCCGACACCGAACAGGGCGATGGTGGCGATGCCCGCACCGATCATCCTTGCCGCTTCGATTTCCATGTCAGGTCTCCCGTTCGTTCGTAGCGCTGTTTCCGAAGGACGGCACGCCGCCGTTCAATGCATGTGGATCGCGTCGTGCAGATAGATGCAGGTCAGGACGGTGAAGATGTAGGCCTGCAGGAACGCGACACCGATCTCGAAGATCGTGAGGGCGACGTTGACCGCGAGCGGCGCCACCCCGAAGATGCCGAGGGCGATGATGAAGCCGGCGAAGACCTTGAGCATGGTGTGGCCGGCCATCATGTTGACGAACAGCCGGATCGACAGGCTGATCGGCCGGAAACAGTAGGAAAGGATCTCGATCGGCACGAGCACCGGGATCATCAGCTTGGGCGCACCCGGCGGTACGAAGAACGAAAGAAACCGCCAGCCGTGCAGCCAGAAGCCGAGCGCGGTCACCCCGAGGAACACGCCCATCGCCAGGGTGAAGGTGACGATGATGTGGCTCGTGAAGGTGAAGATTCCCGGGATCACCCCGAGGCTGTTACCCATCAGGATGAAGGTGAAGAGGGTGAACACCGCCGGGAAGTACCGCATCGCCTCCTTACCGGCGTTCTCCCGTACCAGATCGGCGACGAACTCGTAGGCCAGCTCGACCACCGACTGCAACCGCCCCGGGACCATGGCGTGGTGTCGCGTGCCGAGCATCACCAGCCCGTAGACGGCGCCGGCGCTGACCACCATCCACAGCGAGGAATTGGTGAAGGAGAGATCGGCGTTGCCGACGAGAATCGGCACGTAAGGCTCGATCTGGAACTGCTTGAGCGGGTCCGCCACCGTTACACTCCATCCCTCGCGGCTGCCGGCGCACCTTCGCGGCTATGCGGCATCTCCGTTCGTCTCGCCGTCCTCGCCCGATGCCAGCAGTCCGGCGCGGCGCAGATGACGATAGGCGTTCAACAGCCCGGCACAGGAGCCGAGCACGAAGAACACGACCATCAGCAGCGGGCGCGTGCCGAACCAGCCATCCAGCCCGTACCCGAGCAGCCCACCACCGATGATGCCGACGACGATCTCGATGCCCGCCTGCATCCCGTCCGCCGCCGTGAGCCCCCGCCGGCGCCGCCCCTTCCGCGGCGCGCCCCGCTGCCGGCGCAACTTGTCGAGCTTGGCGTCGAACTCTTCGAACGACGGTGGTGATCTGTCCTTCCGCGCCATCCGCTCCGTACCCTCGCGAGCCCGACCGCGGCCTGCCGCCCCGGCCCGCGAAGGCGGCGCAAACCTAAAAACGGCCCCCGGCCCTGTCAAGGCGGCCGGAATCCGTGCGGCATCATGCCGTAGCGCGCAGCGCCACCGCCGTTTCGAGGACCACGGAGACCAGCCGCGAGACCCCCGGCTCGGTCATCGTCACCCCGTAGAGCCGGTCCATCCGGGCCATCGTCAGGGGGTGGTGGGTGACCACCAGGAAGCGGGTTTCCGTCTGCGCCGCGATCTCCGACATCATCGCCAGGAAACGCTCGACGTTGGCATCGTCGAGGGCGGCGTCCACCTCGTCGAGCACGCAGAGCGGACTCGGGCGGGCGAGGAAGAAGGCGAAGACGAGCGCGAGGGCGGCGAGGCTCTTCTCGCCGCCGGAGAGCAGGCTCACATGCTGCAGCTTCTTGCCGGGCGGCATCGCCTCCAGTTCGAGGCCGGCGGCGAAGGGCTCGTCCAGCCGGGTGAGCCGCAGATGCGCCTCCCCGCCACCGAAGAGGCGGCGGAACAGCAGCTTGAAATGGCGATCCACCGTCTCGAACACCGCCAGCAACCGCCGCCTGCCTTCCCTGTCGAGGGTGGCGATGGCGCCCCGCAGCCGCTCCACCGCGGCCCGAAGCTCGGCCTCCTCGGCCCGGGTCCCGGCCACCGCCTCCTCGAGCTCGGCATGCTCGCGGGCGGCGCGCAGATTGACTTCCCCGAGCCGCTCGCGGGCCAGCCGCAACTTCTCGATCCGGGGTTCGATCTCGGCCGGAGACACTTCGGCGAGAGCCTCGCGGATCTCGGGATCGGCCAGGAATTCGCGGGCCGGCCGCCCCAGCCTCTCGCGGATCTCGCGTTCGACCGCCTCCGCCTCGCCTTCCAGCCGCGCCAGATCGCCCTGCAACGCCGCCCGCCGTTCGCGCAGATCCCCGGCGGTGGCGGCCAGCGCCTCGACCTTCTCCCGGCAGCAGCGAAGCGCCCGCTCCAGCCGCTGTCGCTCCTCTTCCTCGGCCGTCAGCTCCCGCGCCAGGCGGGCGAGCTCGGCCTCCAGCTCGCCGACCGAAGTGTCGGCACCCGGAGCGGCCATGAGACGGCGCTCGTTGCGGCTGGCTTCCAGCGCCCCGCCGAGCTGCGCGAGCCGCTGCTCCAGATCCTCGCGCAGACTTTCCAGATGGGTCCGTTCGCCGGCGACCAGCGAGCGCTCCTTGTCGAGCGCCGTGAGCCGCACCCCCGCCGCCTCGCACCTTTCCCGGGCGGCGTCGCGGGCCTCGCGGAGGGCGAGGCGGGCCGTTTCGAGCTCGCTCCGCCGCGCCTCCACCTCCTGCCGCATCCCGCGCAGCCTTTCCACCCGCAGCCGGGCAGCGGCGGTGGTCTCCTCGAGCGCCGCCAGTTCGCCCCGCACGGTCTCGACTGTCGCCCGCAGAGCGGCCGACCGCTCGCCGAGGGCCGCGAGCCGCTGTCGCCGTTCGGCGAGGTCCCGCTCCAACGCGGCCTCCCGGCGACGCAGCTCCTCGAGGCCGGTGACCAGCCGGCCCAGCTCCTCGCCCTTCTCCGCGACGGCCCGGCCGAGCCGCGCCACCGCCTGCGCGGCCGCCGTCCGACGTGCTTCCAGAGCCGCCAGCGCCTCTTCCTCCTCCCGATCGGCGACCAGTCGTGCCGCCTCCGCGTCGAGTTCACGGCGCCGTTCGCGAAGTCCCGCCGCCTCCGCATCCAGGGCGGCCATCTCCTCGTCGATGCCGGCGAGGCGGCGGGCGACCGTCTCTCCGTCGCGCCGCAGCGTATCCCGACGGTGGCGGAGGATGTCCTCCCGCCGTTCCAGAGCGCGGCGACGGTCGGCGAGCTCCGCCGCCTCGGCCTCGAGGGCGGCGAGCTCCGCCTCGATCCCGGCCAGCGTCGTCGCCGCCGCCTCCTCCCGGCGCCGCCGCTCGACCAGCAGACGGCGCAGCCGGCCGAGGCGCCGACGACGATCGAGCCTGGCGATCACCTCCGCACTCGCCCGTGCCCCCCGCACGAGACCGTCCCAGCGCCAGATGCCGCCGTCGCGGCTCACCAGGACCTGGCCGGGCGCGAGACGAGGGTGGAGCCTTTCGGCCTGTTCCGCCTCGACCAGCCCGGTCATCGCCAGACGCCGGGCCAGGGCCGGGGTGCCGGCGATCCGCGCCGCCAAGGGCTCCACCCCTTCGGGCAGCGGCGGATCGGCGCCGTCGCGCGCCCCGGCCGACGCCTCCCGCCAATGGGCCGGCGCCGACCTGTCGGTACCCAGCAGCAGCTCCTCGCCGAGCGCCGCCATCAACGCCCGCGTCTCCTCGGCGTCGGGGTCCAGCCGATCGATGAGGGGATCGGGAGCGGCGGCGGGCAACAGCCCTTCGAGGGCGGCGATCTCCGATTCGAGGCGCATCCGCTGCTGCTCGCTGGCGGCCCGCTCGGCGGCGGCCTCCTGCCGGCGCGCCACGAGCCCGGCGCGTCCGTTCTCCAGTTCGCGGATCCGGTCCTCGATCGCCTCCCGCGCGGCCCGAACCTCTTCGAGTTCCTGCGCGAGCCGGGCAATCGCCGGCTGGATGCGCCGCGCTTCCAGCTCGTCCCGCTCGCGTCGCAGCCGAACCCCTCGCTCTGCGGCCGCCGCCAGCGCCTCTTCGAGCAGTCGCCGTCGTTCACGGACGGCCTCGAGCGCCGCCTCCCGTTCGCGGGCGAGGGCCCGCAGGCGGTCACCTTCGGCGGCCAGCGCGGCGCCACGGGCTTCGGCTTCGGCGAGCTCGCGTTCGAGAGCCGACAACCTCTCCCGGATCTCGGCCACGGCCGCCTCCTGCTCGGCGAGCCGGCTACGCAGCTTCCCGCGCTCGGATTCCCGGACCGCCAGTTCGGCGGCCGGCTCGCCGGTGGCGACGGCGGCCAGTTCCCGCTCGGTATCGGCGAGACGCGCCTCCAGCGTCCCGCGACGATTTCGGAGTTCCTCCGAGGCGCGTTCGGCAGCCTCCAGATCGGCCAGGATCCGGCTCTCTTCGGCGAGCGTTCCGCGCAGGCGATCCTCGACGGCGGCGAGCTCCCTCTCGGCCACCGCCAGCCGCTCGTGTTCCTGCTCCAGCCGCAGCTTCAGCCTTTCGGCTTCCGCTTCCAGCTCCGTCTCGCGGGATTGGAGCTCCCCCGCCCGCCGTTCGCCTTCCCGCAGGCGGTCGCACAGGGAGGCGATCTCGCCTTCGAGCTCCGCGATCCGGCGTTCCAGCCGAAGCCGTTCGCCGCGTTCCCGCTCGATGGCGAGACGCCGACTTCGCAGCCGCTCCTCGGCCCGGACGCGGGATGCCGCCAGGCTCCCCCGCGCCTGCTCGGCCGCCCGCAGCGCCCGTTCGAGATCCTCCCGATTGCGGCGCGCCACCTCGAGCTCGGCGGTGACCGCGGCGTGACGTCGCTCCTCGGCCGTGAATGCGGTACGGCGATCGGCCATCTCCCCGCGCAGGCTCTCGAGCCGGGCGAGCAGCCGCAGCTTTTCGAGCCGCCGAAGCTCGCCCTGGAGCCGCCTGAAACGTTCCGCCTGGCGCTGCTGCCGGGCCAGGACGGCGAGCTGGCGCTCCTGCTCGGCGAGACGCTCGACCACCAGGGCGAGGTTGCGCTCGGTGGCGGCGAGACGCAGTTCCGCTTCCCGCCGGCGGGCGTGGAGGCCGCCGATGCCCGCCGCTTCTTCCAGCAGGCGCCGCCGTTCGTCGGGTCGGGCGTCGACGATCGCCGTCACCTGTCCCTGGTTGACGAAGGCGGCACTGCGCGCCCCGCTGCCGGCATCGGCGAACAGGAGCTGGACATCCCGCGCCCGCGCCTCCCGGCCGGCGATACGGTAGACGGATCCGGCGCCCCGGCCGATACGCCGGGAAACCCGGAGCTCGGCGCCGGCCTCGACATGCCCCTCGACGGGCCCTTCCAGGGTCAGCGTCACCTCAGCGAAATCGAAGCGCGGCCGCAGCGACGAGCCGTTGAAGATGACATCGTCCATCTCGCTGCCGCGCACCCCCCGGGCCGAGCTCTCGCCGGTCACCCAGCGCAGGGCCTCGACGATGTTGGACTTGCCGCAGCCGTTGGGACCGACGATGCCGGTGAGCCCCTCCTCGATGGCGACCTCGGTGGGGTCGGGGAAGGACTTGAAGCCGCTGAGACGAAGTCGGGTGAACTTCAAAAGCCCGGCCGCGATATCTCGGGGTTACGGCGGCAACATAACACGCCGGTAGAAACAGGCAACGGCACCGTCATCTCCGGGCTGAGCCGGGCCGGCGGCTCAGGGCAGCAGCGGATCGATGATCCGGGCGAAGCCTTCCGGCGAGTTGTTGCCGGCATAGAGTTTGCCGCCGATGATGAAGCTCGGCGTCGAATTGACATTGTAGGTCTGCTCGCCCTCGAGCCGCATCTCCAGCACCGCGTCGATCATCTTCTCGTCGGCCAGACAGGCGTCCATCTGCTCGGTGGTGAGACCGCCGAGCTGTCCCAGGGATTTGAGGGCGGCGAGCGGATCCGCGGCGTTCATCCACTGCTGCTGGGTTTCGAGGAACACGTCGACGAAGGCCGGATACCGCGCGTTGCCGCCACAATGGGCGATCACCGCCGCGAACAGGGCGTAGCGATCGAGCGGGAAATCCCGCAGCAGGAAGCGGACCTTGCCGGTATCGACGTACCGCTCCTTCAGCACCGGCAGGGTGTCCTTGTGGAAATTGGCGCAGTGGGGACAGGTCATCGAGAAATACTCGATGATGGTGACCGGCGCATCGGGGCTGCCGATCACTCCTTCCCTGACCTCGACCGACTGGGCCAGGGCCGTTCCCGACACCGCCGGGACCGCCATCGCCGCCGTCATCAGCCCCACGAACACACGTCGCTGCATCACCCGCTCCCGTCCTGGCGAACTCCCCCTGCGGGAAGGCTTAGGGCGCGGTGCCGCCGCCGGCAAGGGGCGGGCGATCGGATGTCCGGGGAAAACCGGGTGGTCGGAGAATCGGGGCCGGGACGCGGATCAACCGGCGGCGGCGCCGGCCGCGCCGGCGGCGTCGCCGGCATCCAGCTCCGATTTCACGCCCTCGCCGTAGAGCTGACGGGCGCGGGCCTCGAAGGCCCCGACCATCCGGCGCACCGCCTCGTTGAAAAGGAGACCGATGAGCTGCTGCAGCAGCCGTGAACGGAACTCGAAATCGACATAGAAGTCGACGATGCAGCCGCCGTCGGGCGCCGGTTCGAAACGCCAGTGATTGTTGAGATAGCGAAACGGCCCGTCGACGTAGGCGACGTCGATGCCGTATTTCGGCCGCAGGGTCACCTTCGACCGGAAGCGCTCCCGGAACATGCGGAAGGCGACCACCATGTCGGCGTAGAACACGTTGCCCTCGCGCCGCGTCACCCGCGCCGCCTTGCACCAGGGCAGGAATTCGGGATAGCGATCGACCCCGGCCACCAGATCGAAGAGCTGATCCGGACGATAGGGAAGATAGCGCTTTTCGGCGTGGGTGGGCATCAGCGCGGCCCGGTACCCTCCCCGTCCCCGGCGGCGGTGGCGAGCCGGGCCTCGCGGGCGGCCCGCAGGCGGGCGAAATCTTCGCCGGCGTGGTAGGAGGAACGGGTCAGGGGAGAAGCGGACACCATCAGGAACCCCTTGGCACGGGCCGTCCGGGCATGGGCCTCGAACTCCTCGGGCGGGACGAAGCGCTCCACCCGATGGTGGCGCGCGGTGGGCTGAAGATACTGGCCAATGGTTAAGAAATCGACATCGGCCGACCGCAGATCGTCCATCACCTGGTGAATCTCGCGCCGCTCCTCGCCCAGCCCGACCATGATCCCGGATTTGGTGAAGATGCCGGGATCGCGTTCCTTGACCCGCTGCAGCAGCCGCAGGGAATGGAAATAGCGCGCTCCCGGCCGCACCGTCCGATAGAGACGGGGCACCGTCTCCAGATTGTGGTTGAAGACGTCCGGTCGGGCGTCGATCACCCGTTCGGCGGCTCCCTCCTTGCGCAGGAAGTCGGGGGTCAGGATCTCCACCGTGGTCTCCGGCGCCCGGCGGCGCAACTCCTCGATGCAGCGCACGAACTGCATGGCCCCGCCGTCCTCGAGATCGTCGCGATCGACCGAGGTGATGACGACATGGGCGAGCCCCATCTCCACCACCGCCTCGGCGAGACGGACCGGCTCCAGGGGATCGACCGGCTTCGGCCGACCGGTCTTGACGTTGCAGAAGGCGCAGGCCCGGGTGCAGGTGTCGCCCAGGATCATGAAGGTCGCGTGACGCTGCTGCCAGCACTCGCCGATGTTCGGGCAGGCGGCCTCCTCGCAGACCGTGTGCAGCCGCTTGCCGCGCATCAGCCGGCGGGTTTCGTGAAAGGCCCGCGAGGTGGGGGCCCGCACCCGCAGCCAGGGCGGCTTTCGGGGCAGTCTGCGATCGAGAACGGTGACGCTGGCCATGGCCGATCCTTTCGGGCTCAGATGTGGATGGCCCGGCCATAGGCGTCAAGCACGGCCTCGTGCATGGCCTCGGAGATGGTGGGATGCGGGAACACCGTATGCATCAGCTCGAGCTCGGTGGCCTCGAGCTGGCGCGCGATCACGTAGCCCTGGATCATCTCGGTCACCTCGCTGCCCACCATATGGGCGCCGAGGAGCTCGCCGGTGGCGGCATCGAACACCGTCTTCACCATGCCTTCCGGATCCCCCATGGCGATCGCCTTGCCGTTGCCGATGAAGGGAAAGCGGCCGACCCGCACTTCCCGGCCGGCGTCGCGCGCCGCCTTTTCGGTGAGGCCGACGCTGGCCACCTGCGGATGGCAGTAGGTACAGCCCGGGATCTTGGTGACGTCGAGGGGATGCACGCCCTCCATCCCGGCGATCTTCTCGACACAGACCACCCCCTCGTGGCTGGCCTTGTGGGCCAGCCAGGGCGGTCCGGTGAGATCGCCGATGGCGTAGATGCCGGGCTCGTCGGTACGGCCGAAGGGATCGGTCACCACATGGCTCTTCTCGACCCGGACAGCGGTGCCCTCGAGACCGATGTTCTCGACATTGCCGACGATGCCGACCGCCATGATCACCCGCTCGACGGTGATCTCCATGCGCTCGCCGGCACGCTCGAGGGTCGCCGTCACCCGATCGCCGCCCCTCGCCAGCGCCTCGACGGTGGTGCCGACACGAATGCCGATGCCACGCTTTTCGAAGGCCTTGTGGACGAAGGCCGAGATCTCCTCGTCCTCGACCGGCAGCACCCGGTCGAGGACCTCGACCACCGTCACCTCGGCCCCCATGGAGCGGTAGAAGCTCGCGAATTCCATGCCGATGGCGCCGCTGCCGACGACCAGCACCGAGGCCGGCAGCCGCTCGGGCACCATCGCCTCCTTGTAGGTCCAGACCAGCTTTCCGTCGGCCTCGAGGCCGGGAAGCTGCCTCGCCCGGGCACCGGTGGCGAGGATGATGTGGGGCGCTTCGAGAATCTCCTCGCCGCCCTCGGTGGCGACCGCCAAGCTCCCCTTGCCGGCGAGCCGCCCCTCGCCCTCGAACAGGCCGACCCCGTTCTTCTTCAGCAGATGGGCGACCCCGCGGTTGAGCTGGCGGGCGACCTTGCGCGAACGCTTGACGATCGCCGCCAGATCGATGGTCGGCGCTTCGAGGCGAATGCCGAAATCGCGGGCATGGCCGATATGGTCGAAGATCTCGGCCGAGCGCAGCAGCGCCTTGGTCGGAATGCAGCCCCAGTTGAGGCAGATGCCGCCCAGATGCTCGCGTTCGACCACCGCGGTCTTCATGCCGAGCTGGGCCGCCCGGATGGCGGCCACATAGCCGCCCGGGCCGCCGCCCAAGACGATCAGGTCGAACCGGTGCCGGGCCATGTCGTTCTCCTTTTTCCCGTTCGTCGCCGTGCGGCCGGGGTTCACAGCAGCAAGGCCAGCGGGTCCTCGACGAGTGTCTTGAAGGCCTGCAGGAAGCGGGCACCGAGGGCGCCGTCGACCACCCGGTGATCGACCGACAGGGTAACGGTCATCATGGTCGCCACCGCGAGTGCGCCGTCGCGGACCACCGGCCGCTTCTCGCCGGCCCCCACCGCGAGGATGCAGGCCTGCGGCGGATTGATGACGGCGGCGAATTCCCGGATCCCGTACATGCCGAGATTGGAGATCGAGAAACCGCCGCCCTGGTATTCCTCGGGCAGGAGCTTCCCCTCGCGGGCACGGGCCGCCATGTCCTTCATCTCGGCGGAAATCGTCGCCAGCCCCTTCTGATCGGCCTTGCGGACGATGGGGGTGATCAGCCCGCCCGGAACCGCCACCGCCACCGAGATGTCGATGTCCCGGTAGCGATAGAGCTTGTCACCGCCCCAGGAGGCGTTGACGTCGGGCACCTCGCGGATCGCCAGCGCCGCCGCCTTGATGACGAAATCGTTGACGGAAAGCTTGTACTCGGCTCCCGGTCGCTCGTTGAGCCGCTTGCGCATGTCGAGCAGGGCGTCGAGCGCGCAGTCGATGGTCAGGTAGAAATGCGGGATGTCCCGCTTGGCTTCGGTGAGGCGCCTGGCGATCACCTTGCGCATGGTGGAAAGCGGGATCTCCTCCCAGGCCGCTTCCGCCGGTGGTGCCGGCGGCGCCTTCTCGGCCGTCGACACGGCGGCTTCGGCGCCGGCGAGGATCCGCTCGATGTCGGCCTTGACGATGCGCCCGTGGGGGCCGCTGCCGGGAACGCCCCGAAGATCGATACCGGCCTGGGCGGCCATCCGCCGGGCCAGCGGGCTGGCGAAGATCCGCTCGCCTTCGGCGGCCGGGGCGGCCGGTGTGGAGGTCGCTGTCGGTGCCGGCGACGGAGCCGCCGTCCCGGGAGCCCGTTCCGGCGCTGCCGGGGTCTCGGCCGCCGGGGAAGGGGCAGAAGCCGGTGCGGGAGCCGCCGTCACCGCCTCCAGGGCCGACGCATCCTCGCCCTCCTCCAGGAGCACCGCGATCGGGGTGTTCACCGCCACTCCCTCGCTGCCCTCGGGGACCAGGATCTTCGCCAATATCCCCTCGTCCGTCGCCTCCACTTCCATCGTCGCCTTGTCCGTCTCGATCTCGGCGATCACATCGCCGGGCGCCACCTTCTCCCCCTCCTTCTTCAGCCAACGCGAAAGATTGCCCTCCGTCATCGTCGGCGAAAGCGCGGGCATGGTGATGGTGATCGGCATGGGGGCTTCTCCGGACGGCCTCGGCTCAGCTTCGGTAACAGACCTGCTTGACGGCGGCGACCACCTCCTCGACGCGCGGCAGCGCCAGGGCCTCGAGATTGGCGGCATAGGGCATCGGCACATCGGCACCGGTGACGCGCAGCACCGGCGCGTCGAGCCAGTCGAAAGCCTCCTCCATCACCATCGCGGCGATCTCGGCACCGATGCCGCACTGCGGCCAGCCTTCCTCGACCGAAACCAGACGGTTGGTCTTCTTCACCGATTCGAGGATGGTGGCGCGATCGAGAGGCCGGAGGGTGCGGAGATCGACGACCTCCGCCTCGATCCCCTCTCCGGCCAGCACCTCCGCCGCCTGCAGGGCCACCTCCACCATCCGCGAAAAGGCGGTGATGGTGACATGCGCACCCCGGCGCCAGATCCGTGCCCGACCGATCGGCAGGACGAAATCCTCGAGCAGGGGAACCTCGAAACCATGGCCGTAGAGGATCTCGTTTTCGAGAAAGATCACCGGGTTGGGATCACGGATCGCGGCCTTCAGCAGCCCCTTGGCGTCGGCGGCGCTGTACGGCGCCACCACCTTGAGCCCCGGACAATGGGCGTACCAGGAGGCGAATTCCTGGCTGTGCTGGGCGGCCACCCGCGCCGCCGCACCGTTGGGCCCCCGGAACACGATCGGACAGTTCACCTGGCCGCCCGACATGTAGAGGGTCTTGGCCGCCGAATTGATCAGATGGTCGATCGCCTGCATGGCGAAGTTCCAGGTCATGAACTCGACGATCGGCCGCAGACCGGCGAAGGCGGCGCCGACGGCGAGCCCGGTGAAGCCCGCCTCGGTGATCGGGGTGTCGATCACCCGCCGCTCCCCGAACTCGTCGAGCAGCCCCTGGCTCACCTTGTAAGCACCCTGGTAGTGCCCGACCTCCTCGCCCATCAGGAAGACGTCGGGATCGCGCCGCATCTCCTCGGCCATGGCATCGCGGAGCGCCTCCCGCACCGTCAGCCGGACCGTCTCGGTGCCCGGCGGGATCTCGGGTTCGGTGACGCTCGCCGGCGCCGTCCCCGGCCCGGCGGCCGATACCGGTCCGACTTCGGCGGCGGGGGCGGCGTCGACGGCCGCGGCGGTCGCCGTCGCCTGCATGCTTTCCAGAGCCGACATCTCCTCTCCATCCTCCAGCAGCAGGGCGATGGGGGTGTTCACCGGCACGGCCTCGGTACCCTCCGGCACCAGAATCCGCGCCAGAACACCCTCCTCCGTCGCCTCCACCTCCATGGTCGCCTTGTCCGTCTCGATCTCGGCGATCACCTCCCCGGGCGACACCTTTTCCCCCTCGCGCTTCAGCCAACGGGACAGATTTCCCTCGGTCATCGTCGGCGAAAGGGCGGGCATCAGGATCTCTACGGGCATCGGGTCTCCCTCCCGGCCGGAAGGCCCGCGCCGCGGTGCGGCGGGCCGTCCGCGCTCACCGGCTCAGACCAGTACGTCGGACCAGAGTTCGCTCGGATCCGGCTCCGGGCTGTCCTGGGCGAACCGGGCCGCATCGTTGACGATGGTCCGGATCTCCCGATCGATCGTCTTGAGCTCCTCCTCGGTGGCCAGCTCGCGGTCGAGCAGGAGCCGCTTGAGCTGGTCGATGGGGTCGTGCCGCTCGCGGATCTCCCGGACTTCCTCCCGGGTCCGGTACTTGGCCGGATCGGACATCGAATGGCCCCGGTAGCGATAGGTCTGGGCCTCCAGAATGAAGGGCCCCTCGCCGCGGCGGACGTAGTCGGCGACCTCCTGCGCCTTGTGGTAGACGGCGACCACGTCCATCCCGTCCACCTGCGCGCCGGGAATGGCGAAGGCCCGGCCGCGCTGGGCCAGTTCGGTGCTGGCGGTGGCCCGGGCCAGCGGCGTGCCCATGGCGTAGCGGTTGTTCTCGATCACGTAGAGCACCGGCAGTTTCCAGAGCGCCGCCATGTTGAAGGATTCGTAAACCTGCCCCTGGTTGGCCGCCCCTTCGCCGAAATAGGTGGCGCAGATGCCCCCGTCGCCACGGTACTTGTGGGCGAAGGCGAGGCCGGTGCCGAGCGGCACCTGGGCGCCGACGATGCCGTGGCCGCCGTAGAAGTTCCGGTCCTTGGCGAACATGTGCATGGAGCCGCCCTTGCCCTTGGAATAGCCGGTCGCGCGGCCGGTGAGCTCGGCCATCACCCGGCGCGGATCCATGCCGCAGACCAGCATGTGCCCGTGATCGCGGTAGCTGGTGATCACCGTGTCGCGATCGGTCAGGGCGTGCTGGATGCCGGTACAGACCGCTTCCTGGCCGATGTAGAGGTGGCAGAAGCCGCCGATCAGCCCCATGCCGTAGAGCTGGCCCGCCTTCTCCTCGAAGCGGCGGATCAGCAGCATGTCGCGGTAGAAGGCGAGAAGCTTGTCGCGCGGCGGCAGCTCCCGCGCCGCCTTGCCGCTGGAACGTCGTGATGCGGTCCCCTTGCCGCTCTTGGGGCTCTTGGGGCTCTTGCCCCCGCGTGGTGCAGCGCACATGGCGTTGCCTCTCCCGATCGAGTTGACGGATCTGCCATCGGGCGGCGCCCACCGCGGGCGGGTGCCGGCGGTCTTCTAGCGCAGCGGTTCTCCCTCCGATACCCACCAGCGCGCATGAGCGCCATGCAGGATCGGACGGGGCCGCTCAGCGGGCCTCCGGCGATTCCGCTTCCGCCTCGGGTTCCACCAGCACGATCACCTCCTCCGGACGCAGATAGCCGAGCCGTCGCAACTCGCTTTCCAGAAGATCGGCATCCGTCTGGCCGGGACGCAGCGCCTCGACGCGCCGGGCGAGCCGCTCCCGCTCCGCCTCGAGCGTCTCGAGCTCGCGCTGGGCCTGCGCCACTTCCCGCCGCAGATCCATCCAGGCGATCAGACCACGCTGCCCGTGCACCGCGTGATAGGCGAAGTAGGCGAGCAGCAGGGTGAGCGGCACCAGGAGCCAGCCGGTCCGGACGAGCCGCCGCAGGCGATGGCCGAGATCGGCGATCCGGTCCGCCCGGGTCACCGAGTCAGTCCCCGAGCCGCCGGAAGGCCGCCCTGCCGGCGTAGACCGCCGAATCGCCCAGCTCCTCCTCGATTCGCAGAAGCTGATTGTACTTGGCCACGCGATCGGTGCGCGACAGCGAGCCGGTCTTGATCTGGCCGCAACCGGTGGCGACCGCGAGATCGGCGATGGTCGTGTCCTCGGTCTCGCCCGAACGGTGCGAGATCACCGACCGGTATCCGGCCCGATCGGCCACCGCCACCGTTTCCAAGGTCTCGGACAGGCTGCCGATCTGGTTGAGCTTGACGAGAATGGCGTTGGCCACCCCGCGGGCGATGCCGTCCCGGAGAATCGCCGGATTGGTGACGAACACATCGTCGCCGACGAGCTGTACCCGATCGCCGAGCCGGGCGGTCAGCAGGCTCCAGCCGTCCCAGTCCTGTTCGGCCATGCCGTCCTCGATGGAGAGGATGGGAAACCGGTCGCAGAGCTCCTCGAAGTAGGCGACCATCCCCGCCGCGTCGAGGCGGCGCCCCTCACCCTTCAGATGATAGCCGCCGTCCTCGTAGAACTCGCTGGCGGCCACGTCGAGAGCGTAGAACACCTGTTCCCCGCTGCGGTAGCCGGCCCGTTCCACCGCCCGTTCGAGAAAGCCGAGGGCCTCCTCGGCGCCGGCGAGCCCGGGCGCGAAGCCGCCCTCGTCGCCGACGTTGGTGTTGTGACCGGCCTCCTCGAGGGCGGATTTGAGCTGGTGGAAGATCTCCGCCCCCGTCCGCACCGCCTCGGCGAAGTTCGCGGCTCCCGCCGGCACGATCATGAATTCCTGGAAGTCGATCGGATTGTCGGCGTGGGCGCCGCCGTTGATGACGTTCATCATCGGCACCGGCAGCACCCGGGCCGCGACCCCCCCCAGATAGCGGTAGAGCGGCTGGCCGGTGGCGGCGGCCGCCGCCTTGGCAGTGGCCAGGCTGACGCCGAGAATGGCATTGGCGCCGAGGCGGCTCTTGGTCTCCGTGCCGTCGAGGGCGATCATCGTCCGGTCGAGCCCGGTCTGATCCACGGCGTAGCGGCCGAGCACCGCATCGGCGATCTCGCCGTTGACCGCCTCCACCGCCTGCCGCACCCCCTTGCCGCCGTAGCGGGCGGGATCGCCGTCGCGCCTCTCCAGCGCCTCCCGGGAGCCGGTCGAAGCCCCCGAGGGTACCGCCGCCCGCCCGAAGGCCCCGCCCGCCAGCCGGACGTCCACCTCCACGGTCGGATTGCCACGGCTGTCGAGGATCTCGCGGCCGCGGACGGCGACGATCTCGGTTTCCTCGATCAACATCTCCGTCACTCCCCGGTCGTCATCGGCAGGTCAGTCCAGTCGCGGCAGCGGGCGCGCCTTGGCCAGCGCGTCGAAGGCCCGGAGATCCTCGAGCACCTCGCGCAGCGCCGCGAGGGGGACCATGTTGGGACCGTCGCTCGGTGCCTCCTCGGGCCGGTCGTGGGTCTCGATGAAGACGGCGGCGACGCCGAGGGCCACCGCCGCCCGCGCCAGCACCGGCACGAAGGCCCGCTGGCCGCCGCTGCGGCCGCCGAGCCCGCCCGGCTGCTGCACCGAATGGGTGGCGTCGAAGACTACCGGCCAGCCGCCGCGGGCGAGCTCCGGCAGCGCCCGCATGTCGGAGACCAGCGTGTTGTAGCCGAAGCTCGTGCCCCGCTCGCAGACGAGGATCCGCTCGGCACCGAAGCCTTCGAGCTTGGCCACCACATTGTGCATGTCCCAGGGGGCGAGGAACTGCCCCTTCTTGACGTTGATGGCGCGGCCGGTACCTGCCGCGGCCGCCAGGAGATCGGTCTGGCGGCAGAGAAAGGCCGGGATCTGCAGGACGTCGACCGCTTCCGCCACCGGCGCGCACTGCCAGCTCTCGTGGACATCGGTGAGCACCGGACAGCCGCAGCGCTCCCGCACTTCGGCGAGGATCCGCACCCCCTCCTCGAGACCGACACCGCGCGGACTGTCGAGGCTCGTGCGGTTGGCCTTGTCGAAGGAGCTCTTGAAGATGAAGGGCATGCCGAGCTCGCCGGCGAGCTCGACGAGCTCCTCGGCCATGAACAGGGCGTGATCGCGGCTCTCGATGGCGCAGGGGCCGGCGATCAGCACCAGCGGTCCCCGGTTGCCGATCTCGACATCACCGACGCGTACCAGGCGTTCCGGTCGCGTTTCGGCCATCACACGAGCCTCGACTGTTCGAGCGCCGCCCGGATGAAGGCGGCGAACAGGGGATGGGGGGCGAAGGGGCGCGATTTGAGCTCGGGATGGAACTGGACCCCGACGAACCAGGGGTGGGCCGGCAGCTCGATGATCTCCGGCAGGCGGCCGTCCGGGGACATGCCGGAGAACCGCAGTCCCGCCTCTTCCAGGATCGGCCGGTAGTTGATGTTGACCTCGTAGCGGTGGCGGTGGCGTTCGCTGATCCGCTGCGCGCCGTAGATCCCGTGCACGAGACTGCCGGGCTCGAGGAGGCAGGGATAGGCGCCGAGCCGCATGGTGCCGCCGAGATCCTCGTCGGCGCGCCGGCGCTGCACCCGCCCCTCCTTCTCCCATTCCGTCAGCAGCCCGACCACGGGATGCGGACAGGGACCGAATTCGGTCGAACTCGCGCCGTCGAGGCCGGCGAGGTTGCGCGCCACTTCGATGCAGGCGAGCTGCATCCCGAAGCAGATGCCGAGGAACGGCAGCCCCTTCTCGCGGGCGTAGGTCACCGCCGCGATCTTGCCCTCGGCCCCCCGCTCGCCGAACCCGCCCGGTACCAGCACCGCGTTGACGTCCTGCAGGCGGTCGTCGGGCATCTCGCCGGCGAAGGCCTCGGCGTCGATCCATTCGAGATGGACGCGCACGCGGTTGGCGATGCCGCCGTGGGTCAGCGCCTCGTAGAGGGACTTGTAGGCGTCGATCAGCCCAGTGTACTTGCCGACGATGGCCACCGTCACCTCGCCCTCGGGCTTCTTCACCCGTTCGACGATCTCCTCCCAGGTGGCGAGCGCCGGCGCCGCGACCTCCTCGACGCCGAGCGCCTGCAGCAGCACATCGTCGAGCCCCGCCTCGTGGTAGCGGATCGGCACTTCGTAGATCGTCTCGCAGTCGATCGCCGGGATGACCGCATCCTCGCGGACACTGCACTGGAGTGCGATCTTCCGCCGCGCCTCGGGCGGGATCGGCCGGTCGCAGCGGCACAGCAGGGCGTCGGGCTGGATGCCGATCGCCCGGAGCTCGCGTACCGAGTGCTGGGTGGGCTTGGTCTTGAGCTCGCCCGCCGAGGGGATCCAGGGCACCAGGGTGACGTGGATGTAGGCGCAGTCGCCGCGCGGCAGTTCGTTGCCGAGCTGGCGGATGGCCTCCAGGAAGGGCAGCCCCTCGATGTCGCCGACGGTGCCGCCGATCTCGCAGATGACGATGTCCGCGTCGCCGGCGTCGTTGACGATGAATTCCTTGATCGCGTTGGTGACGTGGGGAATCACCTGGACCGTGGCACCGAGATAGTCGCCGCGCCGTTCGCGGGTGATGACCGTCCAGTAGATGCGCCCCGAGGAGACGCTGTCGCTGCCGCGTGCCGGCACCCCGGTGAAACGCTCGTAATGGCCGAGATCGAGGTCGGTCTCGGCGCCGTCCTCGGTGACGTAGACCTCGCCGTGCTGGTACGGCGACATGGTGCCCGGATCGACGTTGAGATAGGGATCCAGCTTGCGGAGCCGCACCTTGTAGCCACGGGTCTGGAGAAGCGCACCGAGGGCCGCGGCCGCGAGACCCTTGCCGAGGGAGCTCACGACACCGCCGGTTATGAATACGTAGCGTGCCATCAATCGCTATTGTCTACACGGGCGCGACGTCGAGGCCAAGGCGCCGCGGTGCCGCGCCTTTCCGCCGATCGCCGGAAGGCTCACTGGGCGACCGGAGCGCTGGGCGTGCCCGGTGTGTCCTGCTGCGGCGGCGTCACCGGAGCGGTGGTGGTCGCCGGCCGGTCGAGCACGATCGGTGCGCGGGTGGCGTTTCCGGCGAGGATGGCGAGGATCAGGCTGGTGCCGATGAAGCTCGCGGCGAGGATCGCGGTGGTGCGGGTCAGGAGGTTCGCCGCGCCGCGGCCGCTGGTCAGCCCGCCGAAGGTCCCACCGCCGATACCCAGCCCACCCCCTTCGCTGCGCTGGATCAGGATCACCCCGACCAGGGCGAGGGCGATGAACAGATGAATGACGAGTACCACTGTGGCCATGTCGTGATCACCTCGAACCAAAAGCGGCGGGGCGCGTCAGGCGCCCCCGCCGGCCGTGTAGATGCGCCAGAATTCCTCGGCGTCGAGACTGGCGCCGCCCACAAGTACCCCGTCGACCTCGGGCTGGGCCATGATCTCGGCCGCGTTCGCCGCCTTCACCGAACCACCATAGAGCAGCCCCGTCCCGGCACCGTCGGCGAGCCGGTGCGAAAGCTGGTGGCGCAGCCAGGCATGGGTTTCGCGAATGTCCTCCAGCTCGGGGATGCGTCCCGTGCCGATCGCCCAGACCGGTTCGTAGGCGATCACCAGGCTGTCGGCCCCGGCGTTCGCGGGCAGCGAACCGTCGAGCTGCCGCGCCAGCACCTCGAACCGCCGGCCTGCGAGCCATTCCTCCTCGGTCTCGCCGATGCAGAGCACCACGAGGAGTCCCGCGTCGATGGCCGCCCGGGCCTTGCGGCAGACCAGCTCGTCGCTCTCGCCGAACCCGTGGCGGCGTTCGGAATGGCCGAGAATCACCGCCCGGGCACCGGCGTCCTTCAGCATCGGCGCGCTGATGCAGCCGGTGTACGGTCCTTCGGGCTCGTCGTGGCAGTCCTGGCCGCCGACGAGGATCGCCGTATCGGCGACGCGGCGGGCCACCTCGGCGAGCACCGTCGCCGGCGGAAAGACGCCGAGGGTCGCGGAGAGCCGGGCGCTGCGCCGGGCGAGATCGCCGGCGAGCGCCAGCGCGTCCGCCCGCAGGCCGTGCATTTTCCAGTTCCCGAAGACGATCGGCCGGGCCAGCGGCATCAGGCGCTCCGACGGGTGGGGGGGCCGCGCGAGAGGTATCACACCGTACCGCCGGTTTCCAGAGGGCCCGGCAGCGGGCCCGCGCTTGCCGCCGCTCCGGCGCTTCGCTATCGTGCCGCGGTGCCGCCGGCCGATCCATCCTCCCACATCACCGTGGTTTCGAGAACATGCTGGACGCGTTGCGCAGTAGGGCCTCGTCCTGGGTCGTCAAGGCCTTTCTCGGTTTGCTGATCCTCAGCTTCGCGGTCTGGGGAATCGGCGACATCTTCCTCGGCCCGCGCGGCGGCAACGTCGCCGCCACCGTCGACGGACGCGAGATCACCGTGGTCGAACTCGATCGCGAGTTCGAGGCCCAGCTCCGGCAGCTCGGCGAGCAGTTCGGGATCGGGATCGACCGCGGCAACCCGCTCGCCGCCACCGCCCTCAACGAAGCCCTTCAGCGGTTGATCGCCCGGCGGCTCGTGGACGCCTACGTGGCCGAACTCGGCATCGGCGTGAGCGACGAGGAAGTGGCGGAGGCGATCCGCGGCGATCCCGCCTTCACCGATGCCGCCGGCAATTTCGACCGGGGGCGGTTGGAACTGTTCCTGCGCTCGGTGGGAGTCACGGAGAAGGCCTTCGTCGAGGAGATCCGCGCCGAGCTCGCCCGCAACCGGCTCCTGCGGGCCTTTTCCGAGCCGGTTCGCCCGTCGCGCTTCCTCGCCCGGTTCCTCCACGACTACCGCAACGAGGAGCGGAAGGCCGAAGCCCTGGTCGTCGAGGCGGCGGCGATGTCGGTGGCCGAACCGGACGAGGCCACCCTCGAAGCCTGGCTCCGGGAGAACGCGGAATCCTTCCAGCGTCCCGAATACCGCCGGGCGGTGATCGCCATTCTCGGGGCCGAGGATCTGGTCGGGGAGATCGCGGTGCCGGAGGAGGAAATCCGGCAGCTCTACGAAACCCGCAAGAGCCTTTACGCCACGCCCGAACGGCGCGAGATCGCCCAGCTCCTGCTGCCCGACGAGGCGACGGCCGAGGAAGCCCGTATCCTGCTCGCCCAGGGAAGGAGCCTCGAGGAGGTCGCCGAAGCCCTGGCCGCCAGGGGCGCCCGGCTCTCCACCCTCGGTCCGGTGGACCGCGCGGGTCTTCCCTCGGCCCTCGCCGATGTCGCCTTCTCGCTTCCCGAAGGGGGGCTCGGCGATCCGGTGAAAAGCCCCTTCGGCTGGCACATTCTCCGGGTGGTGAAGATCGAACCCGGACGGGTCGCGAGTTTCGAGGAGAAGAGAGCGGAGCTCGAACGGGAGCTCGCCCTCGAAAAGGCGACCGATCAGCTGCCCGATTTCGCGGCCGCGCTCGATGACGAGATCGCCGCCGGCGTCGCGCTCGAAGAGGCGGCGGACAAGCTCGGCATCCCGCTGCTCGCCGTCGAGGCGGTGGATCGGAACGGCCGGGATCCGGAGGGTCGACCGGTGGCGCCCGAGAAGCTCACCGCCGACATCCTCGAAGCGCTGTTCCTGGCCCCGGAGGGCGAGCCCTCGTTGCTCGAGGAAACCCGCGACGGTCGCTACTTCGTGTTCCGTGTGGACGCGGTCGAAGCCGCCCGGCCGCTGACCCTGGCCGAGGCGCGGGAGCGGGTGCGCGAAGGCTGGCGGCGGGAACAGCAGCAGAAGGCGGCGCGGACGCTCGCCGAAAAGCTCCTGGAAGAGGCCCGGGCCGGGAGGAGCCTGGCGACGCTGGCGGAAGCCTATGCGGGCGTTTCCCTCCGCGAGGTCGGGCCCGTGAAACGCTCGGAAACGGGACAGGCCTTCGGCCTCGGGCCGCGCGCGGTGCAGGCGATCTTCGCCGCCGGTGAAGGCGAGCTCGTGCCGGAGCCCGTGGAAACCCCCGCCGGTGTCGTCCTGCTGCGGGTCACCGCGGTCGAACCGGCGCCCGAACCCGAGGATCTGGCGCCGCTCGAGGAGCAGCTCCGGATCGGCTGGCGCTCCGATCTCTTCGCCCAGTTCGAGGGAGCGCTGCGCGCCCGCTACCCGATCGAGATCAACCAGCAGGCAATGGCGACGGTGCTCGGCGGCGGAGGCTGAAGGCATGCGCCTTTCGCCCGATCCGGCGACCTTCGTCGCCGCCTACGAAGCCGGCCGGCCCCAGGTCGTCTGGACATCGCTGGTGGCCGATCTGGAAACTCCGGTCTCGGCCTTTCTCAAGCTCGCCGAGAACCGGCCCTACAGCTTTCTCCTCGAGAGCGTCGAGGGCGGCGCCACCCGCGGCCGCTACTCCATCATCGGTCTGCGTCCGGATCTGGTCTGGCGCTGTTTCGGTGAACGGGCGGAGATCAACCGGGAAGCCCTGCGGGCACGCGACCGCTTCCTGCCCGACGAATTGCCGGCGCTGGCGAGCCTGCGGCGGCTCATCGGCGCGACGCGGATCGCCCTGCCGCCCGAACTGCCGCCCATGGCCGCCGGTCTGTTCGGCCATATGGGCTACGACATGGTGCGGCTGATGGAGCGCCTGCCGGATCTCAATCCGGATCGTCTCGGCCTGCCCGACGCGGTCTTCGTCCGGCCCACCCTGATCGCCGTCTTCGACAACATTCTCGACCGGGTGACCCTGGTGACGCCGGTCTGGCCGCGGCCCGATCTGACCGCTCGTGCCGCCCTCGATCTGGCCGCCGAACGGCTGGCCGACGCGATCGCGGATTTCCAGCGCAGCCTCGGCCACGGCACGCTGCGGATGGCGAGCCCGCCGCCGCAGCCCCGATCGAACGTGACCCGCGAGCAGTACCACGAGATGGTGCGCCGGGCGAAAGACTACATCATGGCCGGCGACATCTTCCAGGTGGTGCCTTCGCAGCGCTTCACGATTCCCTTCACCCTGCCGCCGTTCGCCCTCTACCGCGCATTGCGGCGCCTCAATCCCTCGCCTTTCCTGTTCTTCCTCGATCTCGACGGCCACGCCCTGGTGGGTTCGAGCCCCGAGATCCTGGTGCGGGTCCGCGACGGCAAGGTCACGATCCGGCCGATCGCCGGCACCCGCAAACGGGGCACGACCCGGGCCGAGGACGAGGCGCTGGCCCGCGATCTCCTGGCCGATCCCAAGGAGATCGCCGAACACATCATGCTCCTCGATCTCGGGCGCAACGACGTGGGCCGGGTGGCGGAGATCGGCTCGGTGCGGGTCACCGAGCGGATGGTGGTCGAATACTATTCCCACGTCATGCACATCGTCTCCAACGTCGAGGGACGGCTGAGATCCGACTGTGACGCCCTCGACGCGCTGATCGCCGGCTTTCCGGCCGGAACCGTGACCGGCGCACCCAAGATCCGGGCGATGGAGATCATCGAGGAGCTGGAGCCCGAACGACGCGGCTTCTACGCGGGGGCGGTGGGCTATTTCGCCGCCGACGGGGGCATGGACACCTGCATCGCCCTGCGCACCGCGCTGGTGCGCGGCGACGAGATGTTCGTCCAGGCCGGCGGCGGAGTGGTCGCCGACAGCGATCCGGAAGCGGAGTTCCAGGAAAGCTGCAACAAGGCCCGGGCGCTGATCCGGGCGGCGGAGGAAGCGGTCAGTTTCGCCGGTCGCGGCGTCTGAGAGGCCGTCTCATCAGCAGCCCGTCCCGCCGCAGGCCGCGGCCCGGACCGTCACCGCCCGGGCTTCGCGCGGACCGCACAGCGCCGCGGTCCGCGCTTCGGGACATCGTGGCTGGCGGACCACCGCGCTCAGGGTGGCGAAGCGCACGCCGCGTGCCCGCGCCTCCGGAATCCATTCCTCCAGAACCCCGAGGGTCACGGCGTGCGGATGACCGATGACGATGGCCGTGCCGCGCCGGCGCGCGCGCCGCTCGGCGAGGGCGAGCTGGCGGCGGATGGCGGCCGGATCCCGCAGATTGTCGATGAACACGTCGCGGCCGCCGAACGGGATCCCCGCCTCGCGGGCCGTCTTCTCGGCCACGCTCCGCGGCGAGGTCCAGCTATCGACGTAGATCAGGCCGCGCTCCCGCAGCAGGCCCATCACCGCCCGCATCGCCCCGGCATCGGCGGTGGCCCGGCTGCCCATGTGGTTGTTGACCCCCACCGCACCCGGCACCCGCGCCAGCGCCGCCTCGAGATTGGCGCGGATCGTCGCCGCCGGCTGCCCGGCCCGGATGGCCCCCGGTCCCGGGTCGAAAGCCGGGCTCGCCGGCTCCATCGGCATGTGGAGGAAGATTTCCTTGCCCGCCTCCCGGGCCACCGCCACCCGTCGCGGGGCGTCCTGCACATAGGGCAGGAAGGCGAGAGTCATCGCCGCCGGGAGGGCCGCCGCCCGGCGCACCGTTTCCATGTTGTGCCCCATGTCGTCGATCACCAGGGCGATGACCGGCGCGGCGGTCCCCCGGGGCGCGGACGTCCGCCCGGCATGCTCGCGCGGAAGCGACCGTGCCCGGATCGGTGCCGGTTCCGCCTCGGTCAGCGCTCCCGGCAGGACGAGACGCGGCACCGCCCCGTAGCTCGGAAGACGGGGCGTCGTTTCCGGCACCCGTCGCGGCGCCGCGATCGCCGTCGGCTCGACCGGCCGCGGCGTCACGGTCGTTCCGCCGTCCCAGCGCGAGAGCCCGATCCCGACCGCGGTGACCAGCACCGGCACCGCCACCGCCGCCAGGACGGCCTTCAGGTAGCGGCAAGGGCGCCCGGGGCGCGAAGGCCGCGCCCGGGCGACGAGGCGGGCGATACGGAAACGGCTTCTCCAACTCATGGCCGCCATTATGCCCGGACGCGGTCACCGAAAAAGTGCGAACCGTCGAAAAACCTACCGGTGGATGCCATTTCCCCTCACGGGCTCCCGGCTGCGCCCTTGACGGCCGGGTTCCCGCAAGCTTTGTAAACCGCCGCTGCCCTCGTCTCGAGCCCGGACATGCTGATCCTCCTCGACAACTACGACAGCTTCACCTGGAATCTGTTCCACTATCTCGGCGAGCTCGGGGCCGAGGTGGCGGTGTACCGCAACGATGCGATCACCCCCGAAGAGGTGCTGGCGCTGGCCCCGGAGGGTATCGTCATCTCCCCCGGCCCCTGCGACCCCGATCGGGCGGGGATTTCGCTGGCGCTCGTCCGGGCCGCGGCCGGCCGGGTCCCCCTTCTCGGGGTCTGTCTCGGCCATCAGGCCATCGCCCAGGCCTTCGGCGCCACCATCGACCGCGCGCCGGTGGTGATGCACGGCAAGGTGAGCGAGATCCATCACGACGGCAGCGGCGTCCTCGCCGGCCTGCCTTCGCCTTTTCCGGCGACCCGCTACCATTCGCTGGTGGCGCGGGCCGACACCATCCCGGCGGAGCTCGTCGTCAACGCCCGTACCGAGGACGGTCTGGTGATGGGCATCCGCCACCGGCGCTGGCCGGTCCACGGCGTGCAGTTCCACCCAGAAAGCATCGAGACCGGACAGGGGCACGCGCTGCTCGACAATTTTCTGGCCCTGTGCCGGCGGAGAGCGAAGGATGACCGCTGAACTGCAACGTTTCCGGAAACTCATCGCCGTCCTCGCCGAAGGGCGTCCGCTGACCTTCGAGGAGGCGCGCGACGCCTTCGCCATCATGATGTCCGGCGACGCCACCCCGGCCCAGGTGGGAGCCTTTCTGATGGGGCTGCGGGTCCGCGGCGAAACGGTCGAGGAAATCCGCGCCGGGGCCACCGAGCTGCGGGCCCGGATGCGACGGCTGCGGGCACCCGCAGGGGCGATCGACACCTGCGGTACCGGCGGCGACGGGGCCGGCACCTACAACATCTCCACCGCCGCCGCCCTGGTCATCGCCGCCTGCGGGGTGCCGGTGGCCAAGCACGGCAACCGCGGCATGTCCTCGCGCTCCGGCTCCTCGGACGTGCTCGCCGCCCTCGGTGTCGACATCGACGCCCCCTTCGCGCGCATCGAGCGGGCCCTCGAAGAAGTCGGCATCGGCTTCATGATGGCGCCACGTCACCACGGCGCCATGCGCCATGTCGCCGGCCCGCGCGGCGAACTCGGGACCCGGACGATCTTCAATCTCCTCGGCCCTCTCGCCAATCCCGCCGGCGTCCGGCGGCAGGTGACGGGAGTCTTCGCCGCGCGCTGGATCGAACCGCTGGCGGCGGTGCTGGGCGGACTGGGCGCCGAGCGGGCCTGGGTCGTGCACGGCCACGACGGGCTCGACGAGCTCACCATCACCGGCCCGACCCGGGTGGCGGAATGGACCGGCAGCGAGGTGCGGACCTTCGAGGTCACTCCCGAGGATGCCGGGCTGCCCCGCGGCCGGCTCGAGGATCTCCGGGGCGGCGATCCGGCCCACAACGCCGAAGCGATCCGCGCCGTGCTGGCCGGTGTCCGGGGGCCGTTCCGCGATGCGGTGCTGCTGTCGGCGGCCGCCGCCCTGCTGGTCGCGGAGAAGGTCCGGGATCTCGCCGAAGGGGCGCGGATGGCGGCGGAGGCGATCGACGAGGGGCGGGCCGAGCGGGTGTTGCAGGAGCTCGTGCGGATCACCGCGGGACGCGAACCATGAGCGACGTGCTGGACCGCATCTGCGCTCTCAGGCGCGAGGATCTGCGACGGCGGCGGCGCGAGGTGCCGCTCGCGGTGCTCGACGAGCGGCTGCGGCAGGTGACGCCCCCCCGCGGCTTCGCCGCCGCCCTCGAACGTACCGATGCGGCCGGGGAGCTGGCGCTGATCGCCGAGATCAAGAAGGCCTCGCCGAGCCGCGGCCTGATCCGCGCCGATTTCGATCCGCCGGCCCTGGCGCGCGCCTATGCGGAGGCCGGTGCGAGCTGCCTCTCGGTGCTGACCGAGACCGTTCACTTCCGGGGCGACGACCACCATCTCGGGGCGGCCCGCGAGGCGGTCCCCCTGCCGGTGCTGCGCAAGGACTTCACCCTCGATCCCTATCAGGTGGTGGAGGCGCGGACGATCGGGGCGGACGCGGTGCTGGTCATCATGGCCGCGGTCGAGGACGGGCTGGCCGCCGAACTGGTGGCGGCGGCGTCCGAACTCGGGATGGACGTGCTGGTGGAGGTCCACGATGCGGCCGAGCTCGAACGGGCGATCCGCCTCGACACCCGGCTGATCGGGATCAACAACCGTGATCTGCGGACGCTGGAGGTCGATCTGGAGACGAGCCGCAGGCTGGTACCCCTGGTCCCCGGGGATCGCCTGGTGGTGGCCGAGAGCGGGCTTCGCCGCCACGCCGATCTCACGGGGCTGCGGGCGGCGGGAGCCCGGGCCTTCCTCGTCGGCGAGTCGCTGATGCGCGAACCGGATGTGGCGGCCGCCACCCGCCGCCTGCTGGGACGGAGCGAGGGGGCATGAAGGAGTTCAGCCATTTCGATCCGGAGGGCAACGCGGTGATGGTCGACGTCTCCGCCAAGCCGCCGACCGCCCGCACCGCCACCGCCGCCGCCCGGGTGGTGATGGCGCCGGCCACCCTCGAGCGGATCCGCGCCCGCGGCTTCGCCAAGGGAGACGTGCTGGGCATCGCCCAGCTCGCCGGCATCATGGGTGCCAAGCGCACCCCCGATCTCGTGCCGCTCTGCCATCCGCTGCCCCTGGATTCGGTCGAGGTGCGCCTGTCCCTCGACGAGGAAGCGCACGCCGTGTGCATCGAGGCGACCTGCCGGGTGACCGCCCGCACCGGCGTCGAGATGGAGGCGCTGACCGCGGCCTCGGTGGCCGCTCTCACCGTCTACGACATGTGCAAGGCGGTGGACCGGAGCATGCGGATCACCGACATCCGTCTCCTCCACAAGGCGGGCGGCCGCTCCGGCGAGTTCCGGGCGGAGGAATGAGATGATCCCGGTGGCCGAAGCGCGGGCGCGGATCCTCGAGGCGATGCCGCGGATGCCGGTCGAATGGGTGGCGTTGCCGGCGGCCCGGGACCGGGTGCTGGGGCGGGATCTGTACGCCCGCCGCAGTCAGCCGCCGCTCGCCGTCTCGGCGATGGACGGCTATGCGGTGCGGAGCGCGGATCTGCGCGAACCGGGGGCGGTGCTGCGGGTGATCGGCGAGGTGCCGGCCGGCCGCCTGTTCGAAGGCCGGGTGGGCCCCGGCGAGGCGGTCCGCATCTTCACCGGCGCCCCCCTTCCGGAAGGCGCCGATGCCGTCCTGATGCAGGAGCGGGCCACCCGTTCGGGTGATCGCATCCGGGCCGAGATCGCGCTGCCGCCGGGCAAGTTCGTGCGCCCGGCGGGCCTCGATTTCGAGGCCGGCTGGAAGGGACTCGCCGCCGGCCATCGCCTGGACGCCCGGGCGCTCGGTCTCGCCGCCGCCATGGGCCACGCCTGGCTTCCGGTACGCCGACGACCCCGGGTCGCCATCCTCGCCACCGGCGACGAGCTGGTCTGGCCGGGCGAAACCCCGGGACCGGCCGGCATCGTCAGCTCCAACAATCCCACCTTGGCCGCCATGGTCGCGGGCTGGGGCGGCGAGCCGATCGATCTCGGCATCGCCCGCGACCGGCCCGAGGATCTGGTCCGCGCCCTGGAGCAGGCGCGCGGCGCCGATCTCCTGGTGACCTCCGGAGGCGCTTCGGTGGGCGGTTACGATCTGGTCCAGGAGACCCTGATCGGGCAGGGGCTCGAGGTCGATTTCTGGAAGATCGCCATGCGCCCGGGCAAGCCGCTCATTTTCGGGCGTTTCGGCGACATCCCCTTCCTCGGCCTGCCCGGCAATCCGGTCTCGGCGGCGGTCTGCGCCATCGTCTATCTGCGCGCCGCGCTTCGCGCCTCTCTCGGCCGCCCGAGCGAATTGCCGGTGATCCGGGCCCCTCTCGCCACCGCGCTTCCCGCCAACGACGAGCGGGAAGACTATCTGCGGGCCTCCTGGGGGCGGGGCGAGGACGGAACGCCGCGAGCGGTGCCGGCCGATCGCCAGGACAGCTCCATGTTCGCCACTTTCGCCCGGGCCGATCTGCTGCTCCGGCGCCCACCCCACGAACCGGCGCGGGCCGCCGGCGAGATGGTGGAGGTGATCGAAATCGCGCGGGCGCTGGGCGAATGAACAGCGGCTGCGACGAGTTTTCGCTTGACCGGCGAAGAGAACTAAACTAGAACATCCGCCAGTTCCATCGGTCCGTTTCCCCGGGGAGAGAGGCGTGCTCACCCAGCGTCAGCTTCAGCTGCTTCGCTTCATCTACGCGTACATGCAGGAGCACGGGGTGCCTCCCTCCTTCGACGAAATGCGGGCTGCGCTGCGTCTGCGCTCCAAGTCCGGCATCCACCGCCTCATCTCCGGTCTCGAGGAGCGGGGGTACATCCGCCGTCTCGCCTACCGGGCGCGGGCCATCGAGGTCCTCAAGCCGCCCCTCGAGATGGCCCAGGCTTCGGGCGAAATCACCGCCGGCGGCAACGTCGTGCGCGGACTGTTCGGCAACGGCGGCCGGCGGGCGCTCGCCGGCGTCCAGGGGAGCACGCGCCTTCCCCTCTACGGGCGGATCGCCGCCGGCACGCCGATCGAGGCGCTGAGCGACACGAGCACGGTGGTCGAGGTCCCGAGCATGTTCCTCGGCGACGGCGAGCACTACGTGCTCCAAGTGGTGGGCGATTCGATGGTCGGGGCCGGCATTCTCGACGGCGACTACGTGGTGATCCGGCGTAGCGAGACGGCGGAAAACGGCGAGATCGTGGTCGCCCTGATCGAGGATCGCGAAGTCACCCTCAAGCGGCTGCGCCGCCGCGGCGCCTCGATCGCCCTCGAGGCCGCCAACCCCGAGTACGAGACCCGCATCTTCGGCCCCCACCAGGTCAAGATCCAGGGACGGCTGGTGGGTCTCCTGCGACGCTACTGAGCTCCCGCCACCACCTCGATGCGATCGGGCACGTCGGTGATCACCGCGTCGACCCCGAGGGCGAAGAGCTCGCGGGCACGTTCCGGCGAGTTCACCGTGAAGGCCAGTACCTTGACCCCCTCGCGTCTGGCGGTTGCGATCACCTCCGGCGCGACCATCCCGTGCCAGAGATGAACCGAAGCGCACCGAAGGCGGCGCAGGGCCGCCGGCCAGTCGCCCACGGGACGGCGCAGGAGCAACCCCCGCGGAATCTCGGGGAGCAGCTCGCGCAGACTCTCCAGGATCTCCTCCGAGAAACTGGAAATCACCCGCACCACCTCCCGATGACGCCGGTCGGCGCGCAACGTCCGGCCGATCGCATCCGCCTTGGCCCGGGCCGAACCGGTCGTCGGCTTGATCTCGAGATTGACCTTGAGACCCAGCTCCCGGAGGAGCTCCAGCGCCTCCTCCAGACGCGGCGGCGGCTCGTTGCGAAAGCTTTCGGCGAACCAGCCGCCGGCGTCCAGGCGGGTGACGCTGGTGGCGTCGTGCGTCCCGAGTTCGCCGCGACCGCTGGTGGTCCGGTCCAGCGCCGGATCGTGCATCAGCACCGGCACACCATCGCGGGTCAGCCGCACGTCGATCTCGACCCAGCGGCACCCCCGACGCCGGGCTTCCCGCAACCCGGCGAGGGTGTTTTCGGGGGCATAGGCGGCCGCGCCGCGATGCCCGATCACCCGGGTGTCGAGAAGAAGCCCACCGGTCTCGTCTTCGCTCCCGCGCTCGGCCATCGCACACCTCCGGGCCGTGTGACCTGCGCCCATAGAGATATTGGATGGACCGTGCAACAGGACCATGACGCGGCCGCAGATTTTTTCTTCGTCGCCCGCAGCGATGGTGACGGGCGCAGGGGGCGATGAACGGCACCGGTGACCGGCACCGACCGCCGGCCCGCATCTCGGGAGTGATCGAGCGCGTTCTCTTCCGCCGCCCGGGGGACGGCTTCGCCGTTCTCGCTCTCCGTCCGGCGGAGGGCGGGGCACCGCTCGTACTGGTGGGCGATCTCGCCCGCTTCGATGTCGGTGAGAGCATCCGCGCCGAAGGGGTCCTGGAGGAAGATCCGAGCTGGGGCAGGCGGCTGCGGGTCGCCTCGGCCGTTGCCCTGGCGCCGCGCACCGCCGAAGCGGTGGCCGAGTATCTGGGCTCGGGCATCGTCAAGGGGCTCGGCCCACGCCTCGCCGCCCGTCTTCTCGAGCATTTCGGCGACCGCCTGCCCGGTGTCGTGACCGAGGCGCCCGAACACCTCGCCGAGGTCCGCGGCATCAGCCGCCGCATGGCGGCGCGGATCGGCCGTGCCTGGCGGGAGCGGGCGGCCGAACGCGAGGCGCTGCTCTTCCTCCAGAGCCACGGGCTGGGCGCGCGTCGGGCACGGGCGATCCTGGAGGTGTTCGGCGAGGCGACCGTCGCCCGGGTGCGGGAGGATCCCTACTGTTTGGTCCGCGGTGTACGCGGGATCGGCTTCGCCACCGCCGATGCCCTCGCCCGCCGTCTGGGGGTCGCCGAGGATGCGGAGATCCGCAGAGTGGCGGCGCTCGAGGAAGCCCTGCGTCGGGCCGCCGACGAGGGCCACAGCGCGGTCGAGGAGGAGGTCCTGCTGGAGGCGGCGGCGGAGCTCCTGCACGGGAAGGTCGAATGGTTCCGTGCCGGGCTCGAGCGGGCCATCGCCGCCCGGCGGCTGGTCCGACGGCGGCTCGATCCCCTCGCCTATCTGCTGCTTCCCGAACTGGATCGGGCGGAGGCGGAGATCGTCGTCGATCTCGAGCGTCTCGCCGCCGGGCTGCCGCCCTGGCACCCGCTGGATGCCGCATCCGCCCTCCGGGCGACGGCCGAGGCGCTGGAGCTGGAGCTCTCGCCGCGTCAGCGGGATTCCCTCGCCGCCCTTCTCCAGCACAAGGTCACGATCCTCACCGGCGGCCCCGGTACCGGCAAGACGACGCTGGTGCGCGCCTTTCTCGCCGCCCTCCGCGGTCGCGGCCTGGCGATCGCCCTCGCCGCCCCGACCGGCCGCGCCGCCCGCCGCCTGTCGGAGAGTACCGGCGAGGAGGCTTCCACCCTGCACCGGCTCCTCGAAGCCGAGCCCGGACGCGGCTTCCGCCGGAGCCGCGGACGGCCGCTGGAACTCGATCTGCTGGTGATCGACGAGACCTCGATGGTCGATCTGCCGCTGATGCAGGCGACCCTGGCCGCGCTGCCTTCCCGCTGCGCCCTCCTGCTGGTGGGCGATGCCGATCAGCTCCCCTCGATCGGCCCCGGCCAGGTGCTGGCGGATCTCATCGCCAGCGGCCGGTTGCCGGTGGTCCGGCTCTCGGAGATCTTCCGCCAGGCCGCCGAAAGCGGCATCGTCACCAGCGCCCACCGGGTCAACCGCGGGCTGCCGCCATGCTTTTCCCACGACGGCCAGGCCGGGGACTGTTTCGGGGTCCGTTTCGACCGGGCCGAACATGCCCGCGAGCTGCTGCTGGAGCTGGTGGCCAGACGGGTGCCCGAGCGCTTCGGCCTCGATCCGCTCCGCCAGGTGCAGGTGCTCTGTCCGACCAACCGCGGGCCGCTGGGTACGGTCGAACTCAACCGGCTCCTGCAAGAGCGGCTCAATCCCGGGCCGGCGGCGATGATCGAGCATCGCGGTCTGCGCTTCGCTCTCGGCGACAAGGTGATGCAGACCGAGAACGACTATCAGCGCGAGGTCTACAACGGCGACATCGGGACCATCGTCGATCTCGACCGGCGCGCCCGCAGCCTGGTGGTCGAGATGGAGGGACACCGGGTGACCTACGGCCCCGCCGACCTCGACCGGCTGGTGCCGGCCTATGCGATCACGGTACACAAGGCGCAGGGCAGCGAATATCCGGCGGCGGTGCTGCTGCTGGCCCGGGAGCACGGGCGGATGCTCCGACGGCGCCTGCTCTACACCGCGATCAGCCGGGCACGCCGGCTCCTCGTGGTGCTGGCGGAACCCCCGGCGCTCGAACGCGCCATCCGCACCGCCGACAGCGAGCGCTGCTCGCTGCTGCGTCATCGTCTGCTGGGAGAGCTCGGGGAAGGCCGATGAGGGAAAACGACATCGAGGACCGGCTCGCGGCCGGCTGCGAGATCCTCCGCGAGGCGGGGCGCACCGCCCTCGCCTTTTTCGCGCGGCGTGCCGAGCTCACCGTCGAGCACAAGGGCCGTCAGGATTTCGTGAGCCGTGCCGACCGCGAGGTGGAAGAGCTGATCCGCGGCCGCATCGGCGAGCGTTTCCCCGCCGATGCGGTGATCGGCGAGGAGCAGGGCGGCCGGACCGCCGAGCGGGTCTGGATCACCGATCCCATCGACGGTACCGCCAATTTCCTGCGCGGCATCCCCTACTGGAGCACGACCCTGGCGTTCGTGGCGGAGGGGCGGCCCCTGATCGGTCTCACCTACGACCCCGTCCACGACGAACTATTCGCCGCCGTGGCCGGTCGGGGCGCCCGTCTCGACGGCCGTCCGATACGGGTCTCGAAGGCGGCGCGTCCGGAGGAGGCCTGCGTCGGTCTCAGCTTCAGCTTCCGCAGCCCGATCGCGGATTACCTCCGGGTGATGGAGGGGCTGCTCGCCGCGGGCTTCGACCATCGCCGCATGGGCTCGGCCGCTCTCGCTCTCGCCCATCTCGCAGCCGGCCGGCTGGATGCCAGCTTCGCTCCGCGGACCCATAGCTGGGACGTTCTCTCCGGCCTGCTGCTGGTGCGCGAGGCGGGAGGGGTGACCAGCGAATTCACCGGAGATCCGTTCGAAAGCCGCGCCGCCCTCGCCGCTACCCCCGGCATCGCCGGACCGATCGGGCGGATCACCGGCATTCCGCTGCCGACCTAGGCGCGTGGCAGGGGCTCAGGAGGCGGCGATCCGTCCGGCGTCGAGCCGCGCATAGACCGCGGCCAGCTCCTTGATGCGGCCGATCATGGAATAGAGACCGTTCTGGCGGCCGGGCGTGAGCAGACGGCCGAGGCCGATCCGCTCGAACACCTCCGGCGGCGTGGCGACGATTTCCTCCGGCCGCCGGTCGGAATAGAGACGCAGCAGGAGGGCGATCAGCCCACGGACGATGACGGCGTCGCTGTCGGCCCGGAACCGCAGCCTCCGGCTCCCTTCGTCGTATTCGGCCACCAGCCAGACCTGGCTCTGGCAGCCGCGCACCTTGTTGCCCTCGGTCCGGTGGCGCTCCTCGAGCGAGGGGAGCTCCCGGCCGAGCTCGATCAGATATTCGAGCTTCTCGCGGGAATCCTCGAAAAGTGCGAACTCCTCGAGGATGCGCTCCTGCTCTTCGGCGATGCCGGCGGCGCGGTCCATCCATGCGTCCCTTGTCAGGCTCCCGGGGCTCCATATGCTGGCCCCGTTCCACGGGTCAACCACCCGCCGGTCGACCATCTCAGCCGGGAGTGGATGTGCCGCATCTGCTCGTGCTCCAGCACAGCGACGATTCCCCGCCGGGTCTCCTCGCCGAGGAAATCGCGGCGGTCGGCGCTCGGATGGACCTGCGTGGCGGAAGCGGAATCACCCTGCCGCCGGATGCGAGCCGGCACGACGGGCTGGTCGTCCTCGGCGGGGTGATGAACGCCCTCGACGACGAGCGCTGCCCGCATTTTCCGGCCCTGCTGGAGCTGATCCGCGATTTCGCCGCCCGCGACAAGCCGGTACTCGGCATCTGCCTCGGCGCCCAGCTCCTCGCCCGCGCCTTCGGCGGCACGATCCGGATCGGCGGGGCGCCGGAATTCGGCTTCGTTCCGCTGCGGGCCCGGCCGGCGGCGGCCGAGGATCCGCTCCTCGGCGATCTCGCCTTTCCGGTGCCGGTCATGCAGTGGCACGACGACACCTTCGATCTGCCGCCCGGCGCCACGCATCTGCTCGAGAGCCCGGGCTGTCCGAACCAGGCGTTCCGGATCGGCCGGACGGTCTACGGGCTGCAAGGCCATTTCGAGGTCACCGCCGGGATCCTGGACGCCTGGCTCGCCCTCTACGAGAAAAGCGGCCGCGACCCGGAGGGGCTCGCGAAGCTGCGGCGCGAGCGGTCCCGGTCGCTGCCCCGTGCCCGGGCGTTCGGACGCCGCATCGGCCGCCGTTGGCTGCGGCTCCTCGCCGGCCGTCCCTCGTGAATACAGGCGAATAAAGACTTCCCGCCGAGGTTGGCAGGTCTTCCCGGCTGTTCTAACATCGCCGCGAGAACGAATTCGTGACCGCGATTTTTCTTTTTTCTTAATGCCGGGGTGCTACAGCGGCGGCCGAACCCCCGCCCACGACGGATAGACCTTGTGGAAGCCCGTTCTCCCATTCTTGCGGTGATGCGCCGACCGGGTGCCGCGAGGCTGTGGGCCGCCGGAATCGCCGTCAGCGTCATGCGCTGGCTGGAAATGCTGGCCTTCAGCCTGTTCGCACTCGCCGAGACGGGTTCCGCGCTGGTGGTCTCCCTCACCGTCTTCGCCCGCATGCTACCCCTCCTGTTCCTCGGTGGGATCGCCTCGTCGCTGGCGGAGCGCGGCGACCGGCGCACGACTCTCCTGATCGCCCTCGCCACCATGCTCGCCGCCGCCCTGGCACTGTTCGGGGCCGCGCTGGCCGAGGTCCTGAGCGTGCCGCTGATCATGCTGGCGGCGGTCCTGGGCGGCGTCTTCTGGGCCGTCGAGACACCCCTGCGCCGGACCATGCTCGCGGAAGCGGGAGGCATCGAGCGGATCGGCCAGAGCATGGGGCTGGAGATCGCCACCAACCAGCTCACCCGCCTCACCGGCGCGGTACTGGGGGGAACCATCGTCGCCCTGCTCGGCCTCGGCGGCGTGTTCTTCTGCGGCATCCTGCTCTATGCGGGGGCCATCCTCCTGATCTCCGGCCTCGACCGCAGCCCGCGCGGGTCGGGCGCGGTGCGGGGCGTGGGTGCCATCCTGCGCGGCCTGATGGAGAGCGTCCGCGAGGCCCGCCGTTCGCCGCTCCTGATGGGCAGCCTGCTGATTTCGGCGGTCTTCAATCTCTGGGCGTTTCCCTATTTCGCCCTCGGACCGGTGGTCGGCCGGGAAGTGCTGGGGCTGGGACCGAGCGGCATCGGCCTGCTGATGGGCATGGAACCCCTAGGGGCGCTGCTGGGTTCGATCCTCGTCGCCGTACGGGTCCAACCCCGTCTGTTCGCGCCGCTCTACGGGCTGAGCCCGATCATCTTCGTCCTCGGCACCACCCTGTTCGGCATCACCGGATCCATTCTCCTCGCCCACCTCGCGCTGTTCGGGGCGGGCTTCGGCATGGCCGCCTTCGCGGTGATGCAGATGGTCCTGCCGATCTACGCGGCGCCGCCCGAAATGCGGATCCGGATGGTGGGGCTGATGGCGATGACCATCGGCGTCGCACCGTTGGGCCTGGCCCATGCCGGTCTGCTGGCGGAGTGGCTGGGAGCCCAGAACGCCCTGCTCCTCCTCGCGGCCGAGGGCAGCCTCGCCACCCTGGCGGTCCTGCTGCGTTATCCGGCGCTGTTGACGACGCGTCTCCGGCCCGATCGCGGCCGCGATTGAGCGGCTTTCCGCGGGCCGCCGGTTTGGCGTATGACGGAAGCGCACGACCCGAACGTGGCACCGGCTGCGGGCCACGGCACGGAGCTTTCGGGAGGAAACCGCATGCAGCGCTGGATCGGGCTGGTCGTCCTTCTCTCTCTGCCGTTCTGGCCGCCCGGCGCACACCGGGCCGTCGCCCAGGAGGAAGCGGCGGAGCCGCCGGCGGCGGCCGCTCCCGGCGGTGCCGAGACCGGCGAGGTGGACGAGATCCAGGCCCTGATCGAACGCATGCGCAGGAAGGTCGAGGACATGAGCCGGGCCGCGGCCGAACGGGACCAGGCTCTGGAGTTCCTCGAAAAGCAGGTGGAGGAAGCGGCCAAGGTCATCGGCACCACCACCCAGACCACCGAGGCCCTGCGGGAAAAGACGACGGCGCTCAGCACCGAGCTCGAAGACATCGCCGAGGCCCGCGACAAGCTTTCCACGGAAGTCAGCGCGCGCGAGAAGCTGCTGATGGCCCTCGAACAGCGGGTCGCCGCGCTCACCGACATGCTCGGCCTCGATCGTCCCGATCGCTACCGGCTCGGCGACAGTCTCGAAGCCCTCCGGACACGGCTCGATTCCACCCTCCAGGAACGCGAGGAGCTGGCCGCCCGGCTCGCGCGGGCCGAACAGGAACGGGCGGCACTCGAGCAGCAGCGGGCGGCACTCGAACAACGCCTCGCCGGTCTCGAAGAGGAAGGACGGCGGCGCGAGGCGGAGGCGGAAAGGCGGATCGCCGATCTCGGCCAGGAGATCCGCGCCCGCGAGGCCCGGCTGCGCGAACTCGAGCAGCGGCTCGGGGTGGGCCAGGAACGCATCCGGGCGATGAACGAGGAGATCGCACGCCTGAACCGGCAGCTCGCGACCCTCAAGGATCTGCTCGGCAGCCTCGATCGGAAGCTCGAGGAAGCGGACCTTCGCAACCGGCGCCAGCAGGCCCGGATCGCCGATCTCACCCTGCGCCTCAACGCCGCCCTCGCCGAGCAGGTGGAGGAGCTCCGGGAATACCGCTCGGAATTCTTCGGCCGTCTCAAGAAGGCGCTCGGCGATCGCCCGGACATCAAGATCGTCGGCGACCGCTTCGTCTTCCAGGCGGAGCTCCTGTTCCCCTCGGGCTCGGCCAAGCTCGATCCGACGGGCGAGGCGGAGCTCGAGAAGGTGGCGCTGAGCCTCCGGGAAGTCATGGCCAGCATTCCCCCCGACATCGACTGGGTGCTGCGCGTGGACGGCCACACCGACAAGGTGCCGCTGCGGCCCGAATCCATCTACCGGTCCAACTGGGAGCTCTCCACCGCCCGGGCCCTGACCGTCGTCGAGTTCCTGATCGATCACGGGATCCCGCCCGAACGTCTGGCCGCCGCCGGCTTCGGCGAATATCAGCCGATCGATCCGGGCGACAGCGAGGAAGCCTATCGCCGCAACCGGCGGATCGAGTTCAAGCTCACCGAGCGCTAGGAGGGGCCATGCCGGCGCGCGCGATCATCCTCGACTGCGATCCGGGCCAGGACGATGCGGTGGCGATCTTCTTGGCCCTCGCCTCGCCCACCGAGCTCGAGGTGCTGGCGGTGACCACCGTGGCCGGCAACGTGCCTCTGGCGCTGACCGAAGCCAACGCCCGCCGGCTGGTGGAGGCGGTGGGCTCGACGGTACCCGTCCATCGCGGCTGCGGGCGGCCGCTGCTGCGGGAGCTGGCGACCGCGGAACACGTCCATGGCGCGACCGGGCTCGACGGTTCGGGCCTGCCGCCGCCGCAGCGTCCCCTCGCCCCCGGCCATGCCGTGGATGCCATCGTCGATCTGGTGACGGCGCGGCCGACCGGCAGCGTGACCCTGGTGGCCACGGGCCCCCTCACCAACATCGCCATGGCCCTCGTGAAGGAGCCGGCCCTGGCCGAACGCCTGGAGGGGATCGTGCTGATGGGCGGGGCAATCGGCCTCGGCAATGTCACCCCCGCCGCCGAGTTCAACTTCTATGTCGATCCCCATGCGGCGGACATCGTGTTCCGCTCGGGGGTCCGGATCACCATGTTCCCGCTCGACGTGACCCACGAGGTGCTGGTCACCCCCGCCCGCCTCCAGCGCATCGACGCCCTTGGCACGCCGGCGGCCCGGGCGGTGACGGGGATGCTCGATTTCTACCGCCGCCACGGCCGCACCGGCGGGGCGGAAGAGGGCCCCCTGCACGATCCCTGCACCGTCGCCTGGCTCCTGGCCCCGGAGCTGTTCTCGGGTCGCGAGTGCCATGTGGCGATCGAGACGGCGAGTCCGCTCGGCATCGGCCGCAGCTACGTGGACTGGTGGCAAACGGGAAACCGGCCGGCCAACGCGCTGGTCATGAACGAGGCGGACGCGGCGGGCTTCTTCGACCTTGTCGTGGAACGGCTCGCCCGGCTCTGATCCCCGCCCGGCTCAGGTCTTGGGCTGCTGCTGGGTGATGCAGTGGATGCCGCCGCCCCCGGCGACGAGATCGAGCACCTCCACCTGTACCACTTCGCGCTCGGGGAAGGCCGCGCTCAGGACCCGGTAGGCGGTCTTGTCGGCGGCATCCTCGAAGGCCGGCACGATCACCGCCCCGTTGGCGATGTAGAAGTTGACGTAGGAGGTGGTCAGCAGCACCCCTTCCCTCCGTTCCCGGGGCCTGGGCATCGGCAGTTCGAGGATCTCGAAGCGGCGGCCGCGCGCGTCCGTCGCCCCTCGCAGGACCTCGTAGTTGGCCTCGAGGGCCTCGTGATGGGGACCGCCGGCCTCGTCACGGGCGGCGAGCACGACACCGGGGCGGACGAAACAGGCGACATTGTCGACATGGCCACGGGTCTCGTCGTCGACCAGCCCCCGCGGCAGCCAGATCACCCGCTCGATTCCGAGACAGGCGCCGAGTTCCGCCTCCACCTCCTCGCGGCCGAAACCCGGATTGCGGGCCGGATCGAGGGCCGCCGGCTCGCACACCAGCGCCGTCCCCTCGCCATCCACCGAGATGTTGCCGCCCTCGAAAACGAGCTGCGAGACGAAGCTCCGGGCCTTGACATGCTCGAGGATCCGGCGCGCGAGCTCGGCGTCCTGGGCGTAATCCTGGTAGAGTTCACCCCAGCCGTTGAAACGCCAGGCGACGCCGCCGAGGGTGCCCTCCCCGTCGAGCAGGAAGGTGGGGCCGGTGTCCCGCACCCAACTGTCGTCATGGGCCATCGGCAGCACCGACACCCCCTTGCCGAGATAGAGGGAGGCGTCGGCGGCGAGCTCGGGACGGGCGATCATCGTCACCGGCTCGAACTCGGCGATCGCTTTCGCCACCTGGGCGACCGTGTGACGGGCCGCCTCCAGATCGCCGTCCCAGATCGCCTCGCGGCACGGCCAAGCCATCCAGCAACGCGCATGCGGCCGCCACTCCGGGGGCATCGCGAAACCGAGATCCCTTGGTCGCTCCACCCTAGACCTCCATCTCCAGCCCCTTCATGTTCAGGTTGCGACATCCCCGCGGGCATGGCAACCACAGCATAGCAACCGGAATGTCGCGGGCACCAGTTTTCCAGCGGGGAGGATCTCGTCATGACCAGCCCGATCGAACGCCGTCTCGAAGAGCTCGGCCTGACCCTGCCGGAGATCCCGGCGCCGGCGGGGAACTACCTGCCCTGGGTGCGCTCGGGCGAGCTCCTGTTCGTCTCGGGCCAGATACCCATGGTCGAGGGGCGGGTCGTCGTCGCCGGCAGGCTCGGCGAGGATGTCGGCATCGAGGAGGGACAGCGGGCGGCCAGGATCTGTGCTCTCAACATCCTCGCTCAGGCGAGGGCGGCCCTCGACGGTGATTTCGCCGGTCTCGCCCGCTGCCTCAAGCTCGGCGGTTTCGTCGCCTGCACACCCGACTTCTCCGACCAGCCCAAGGTGATCAACGGGGCCTCCGATCTGATCGTGGCGGTGATGGGCGACGCCGGCCGGCACGCCCGGTTCGCCGTCGGTGCGCCGGCCCTGCCCTTGGGGGCCGCGGTCGAGGTCGAGGCGATCTTCGAACTCGCCTGACGGGTGACGGCGACCGATCTCCGGCTCGCCGGGAACATCGCCGGGATCGCCGCCGGGCGCTGGGACGCGGTGGTGCCCGGTGAGCAACCCTTCCTTCGCCACGCCTTTCTTTCGGCGCTCGAGGAAAGCGGCTCGGCGGTCCCCGAGACCGGCTGGCAGCCGCTCCATCTCCTGGCCGAGACCGGCGATCGGCTGGAGGGGGCGGTGCCCCTCTACGCCAAGAGCCATTCCCGGGGCGAATATGTCTTCGACCACGCTTTTGCCGATGCCCTGGAGCGGGCCGGCGGACGCTACTACCCGAAGCTGCTGGCGGCTGTCCCCTTCACCCCGGTCCCCGGCCCGCGCCTCCTCGCCGCGGACGAGGACCCGGTACTCCGCCAGCGGCTCGCGGACGGCCTCCTCGAGATCTGCCGGAGGTACGCCCTCTCCTCCGTGCACCTCAACTTCTGCACCGGGGAAGAGGCCCGGCTCCTCGAGCGGGACGGCTGGCTCCTCCGCCGTGGGATCCAGTACCACTGGCGGAACCGGGGCTACCGGAGCTTCGAGGATTTCCTGGCCACCCTCAGGAGCGGCCGCCGCAAGACCATCCGCCGGGAACGGCGGGAAGCGACGGCGAGCGGCCTCGAGATCCGCACCCTCGTCGCCGAGGAGGTGACGGAGGCGGAGATGGCGGCCTTCCATCCGCTCTATCTCGCCACCGTCGATCGCCGCTGGGGCGGTGCCTATCTGACCGAAGCTTTCTTCCGCCTGCTGGCCCGGAGGATGCCCGAGAGTCTCGTCCTGATCACCGCCCGGGAGCGGGGGCGACTGGTCGCCGCCGCTCTCAACCTCCGGGATCGCGAGGCGCTCTACGGCCGTCTCTGGGGCAGCCTCGAAAGCCACCGCTTCCTCCATTTCGAGCTCTGCTACTATCGCGCCATCACGTTCGCCATCGCTCGGGGACTCGCCCGGGTGGAGGCGGGCGCCCAGGGCGAGCACAAGCTGCTGCGCGGCTACGAGCCGGTCTGGACCTTCAGCGCGCATCGGTTTCGCGACCCCGGCCTCGAGGCCGCCGTCGCCCGCTTCCTGCGGCGCGAGGACCGTCTGCTGCGGCGACGCTTCGCCGAACTCGAAAGCCTGTTGCCCTACCGGCGGGCGCTTCAGGAAGAGAGCGGGACGAGGTCTTCGGGCCGGAAGGACAGATAGCAGGACTCCCCCTCCCGGAGGGGCGCCTCTCCGGCCCGGGAGCGATTGTGGTGAATGCAGACCAGGCGCCGCCCGCCGGCCTCGACGAAAATGCGGCTGTGGTCGCCGAAATAGGCGATCTGCCCGATTCGGCCTTCGATCCCGAGGGTGCCCGGAGGCGGCGGCGATTCCCGAACCTGCACCTTCTCCGGCCGGACCGCCAGCGCGACCACTTCGCCGGCGGTCTCTTCCGCCGGAATCTCGATCTCTCCGAGCCCCTCCACCGCCAGCCGCACGATCCCGTCCCGCCGGCCGGTCGGACGGGCGTCGAAGACGTTCACCTGGCCGATGAAATCGGCGACGAAGCGGGTTCGCGGCCGCTCGTAGAGGGTCCGCGGATCGCTGATCTGGAGGATCCGCCCCTGGTTCATGACCGCGATGTGGGTGGCCATGGAAAGGGCCTCGTCCTGATCGTGGGTGACGATGACGAAGGTGATGCCGACCTCGTGCTGCAGGCGCACGAGCTCGAGCTGCATCTCCTCCCGCAGCTTGCGGTCGAGAGCCGATAGGGGCTCGTCGAGGAGCAGCAGCTTGGGCTCCTTGACCAGCGCCCGGGCCAGCGCCACCCGCTGCTTCTGTCCGCCCGAAAGCTGATCGGGACGACGCCGCTCGAACCCCTGGAGACGGACCATCGCCACCGCCCGGGCGACGCGCGTCTCGATTTCCCGCCGCGGCACGCCGGTGACCCGGAGACCGTAGCCGATGTTCTCCGCCACCGTCATGTGCGGGAACACCGCATAGGACTGGAACACCATGTTCACCGGTCGCCGGTTGGGCGGGACCCCGGCCATCTCCTCGCCGTCGATCAGGATCCGCCCCTCGCTGGGCTGCTCGAAGCCCGCCAGCATGCGCAGCAGCGTGGTCTTGCCGCAGCCGGAGGGCCCGAGAAGCGCGAAGAAGGCGTTGCGGGGAATCTCGAGGGACACCCCGTCGACCGCGGCGAAATCGCCGAAGCGCTTGGTCACCCCCTCGATGCGGACGATCGGTGCCCGGTTCATCGGCGCTCCCCTTTCCGATCCGGCGCCTGCATGCGCATGGCGATCACCGTCAGCAGCAGAGTGATCACGATCAGCACCGTGGAGGCGGCGTTGACCTCCGGCGTCGCCCCGAAACGGACCATGGAATAGATCTTGATGGGGAAGGTGATGGTCTCCGGCCCGCTGGTGAAGAAGGTGATCACGAAATCGTCCAGCGAGAGGGTCATCGCGAGGAGCGCGCCGGCGACGATGCCCGGCTTCAGGAAGGGGATCATGACATGGCGGAGAGTCTGCCATTCCGAGGCCCCGAGATCCTTGGACGCCTCCTCGAGCGAGCGGTCGAAACCCTCGAGCCGGGCCCGGACCACCACCGCCACGAAGGGAAAGGAGAAGGCGATGTGGCCGATGACGATGGGCGTCAGGCTGGCCGGCCAGGGAATGCCGCCCATCAGACCGATGCTGCTGAAGAACACCAGCAGGGACACCCCCATGCAGATCTCGGGAATGACGATCGGCAGCGCGTTGGCGCCTTCGACCAGCGGCTTGCCGGGAAAACGGAAGCGCCAGAGGGCCAGGGCCAGGAGGGTGCCGAGCACGGTGCTCACCAGGGTCGAGACGAAGGCGACGATGAGACTGTTGGTGAAGGCCTCGATCAGGGAATCGTTGGCGATCGCCTTGGCGTAATATTCGGTGGTGAAGCCCCGCCAGACGATGTTGCGGCGACTGTCGTTGAAGCTGAAGACGACGAGGATGACGATGGGTGCGTAGAGGAACAGGAAAGTGGCGGCCAGCCAGGCCCGCAGCCACAGCCGGCGGGTGTAGTCGAGCGGCCCCGGGGCGCTCCGCCGCTCAGCCACGACCCGTCCTCCTGCCCGCGAGCCACGCCCGCAGGGCCAGGGCCAGGAAGGTCATGTAGAGGAGGAGGAAGGAGAGGGCGGCGCCCAGGGGGATATTGTTGGCGGCCTTGAACTGGCGTTCGATGACGTTGCCGATGAGCTGGCTGTCGGGGCCGCCCAGGAGATCGGAGATGAGGAAGGTACCCAGCGCCGGGATGAAGACGAGGATGATGCCGGAGACGATCCCCGGCCAGGCCAGCGGCACGATCACCGCGAAGAAGGTCCGGATCTGGGAGGCGCCCAGGTCCAGGCTGGCCTCGATCAGCGAGCGGTCCAGTTTTTCGAGGGTCGCGTAGAGCGGCAGCACCATGAAGGGCAGGTAGACGTAGACGATGCCGAAGACCACCGCCGTGTTGTTGTAGAGCAGCGACAGCGGAACGAAGCGCTCGCCCAGCAGATCACCGAGCCCCAGTGGCGCGAGGATCGCCTTGGCGCCGGTCCAGAGATATTCGAGACCGAAGTTGAGGTAGCCCTTGGTGCGCAGCACCGCGATCATCGAATAGGTGCGGATCAGCAGATTGGTCCAGAAGGGCAGGATCACCAGCATCAGCAGCACGGGCTTCACCCGGGCCGGGGCGAAGCTCACCGCCAGCGCCACCGGGAAGCCGACGAGCAGGCAGATCGCCGTCGCCAGCGCCGCGATCCGGAAGGATTTCCAGAACAGGCCGAGATAGATCGGCTCCAGGGCCTGACGGTAATTGTCGAGGGTCCAGGTGACGACGATCTCGACCGGCCCCGCCCGTTCGCCGAAGGCGAGCACCCAGACCATGGCCAGCGGCACCAGGAAGAACAGGAGGAGCCAGAGCCCTCCCGGCAGCAGGAATGTCCAGAATACCCAAGGGGCCGAACGCCAACTGTCCAACCGACCGCCCTTCCGTCCCTACCCTCGCCGGCCAGAGAGTGCCGCCCCGCCCGCGCTTGTCAACGGTTCCGGGGGGCGGTGGTCATTCCCATTCGATGGTCCCCGGCGGCTTGCTGGTGTGGTCGTAGACCACCCGGTTGATGCCCCGCACCTCGTTGACGATCCGGGTCGCGACCCGGTTCAGGAAGGCGGCGTCGAAGGGGAACACGTCGGCGGTCATGCCGTCCTCGGAGGTCACCGCGCGCAGGGCGCAGGCGGCCTCGTAGGTCCGCGCATCGCCCATCACCCCGACGGTTCGGACCGGCAGCAGCACGGCGAAAGCCTGCCAGATCGAATCGTAGAGCCCGGCGGCCCGGATCTCCTCGAGAAAGATGCGGTCGGCCTCCTGCAGCATCGCCACCCGTTCGCGGGTCACCTCCCCCAGTACCCGCACCGCGAGCCCCGGCCCGGGGAACGGATGGCGGCCGACGAAACGTTCGGGGAGCCCCATCTCGCGACCGAGCTCGCGGACCTCGTCCTTGAACAGCTCCCGCAGCGGCTCGACGAGCTTCATGCGCATCCGCTCGGGCAGACCCCCGACGTTGTGGTGGGTCTTGATGGTGGCGCTCGGACCCCGGAAGGAGACGCTCTCGATGACGTCGGGATAGAGGGTGCCCTGGGCCAAGAAATCCGCACCTCCCAGCCGTTCCGCCTCCTGCTCGAAGAGCTCGACGAAGGCGCGACCGACGAGCCGGCGTTTGGCCTCCGGATCCTCGACCCCCGCCAGCCGCGCGAAGAAGAGATCGGCGGCCTCGACATGTACGAGCGGGATGTTGAAATGGCCGCGGAACAGACCGACCACCTCCTCCGCCTCACCGGCGCGCATCAGCCCGGTATCGACGAACACGCAGGTGAGCGCGTCACCCACCGCCTCGTGGACCAGGAGGGCGGTGACGGCCGAATCGACCCCGCCCGACAGGCCGCACAGCACGCGGCCGCTGCCGACCCGGGCGCGGATCCGGCGCACCGCCTCGGTCCGGAAGGCCTCCATCGACCAGTCGCCGGAAAGCCCGGCGATGTGGTAGCAGAAGTTGGCCAGCAGCCCCTTGCCGATTTCGGTGTGCACCACCTCGGGATGGAACTGGACACCGTAGAAGCGGCGCCTCTCGTCGGCGATGGCGGCGAAGGGCGCCCCCTCGCTGCGGGCGACCGCGACGAAACCCGGGGGCAGGGCGACGACCCGGTCGCCATGGCTCATCCACACCTCGGCGCGATCCCCCACCCGCAGCAGCCCGTCGAACAGATGGCACTCGCGCACCAGTTCGATCTCCGCCCGACCGAATTCGCGCGCCCGGGCCGGCTCCACCGCGCCGCCGAGCTGGGCGCAAAGGGTCTGCTGGCCGTAGCAGATCCCGAGCACCGGCACGTCGAGCTCGAACACCGCCGCCGGGGCCCGCGGCCCGGCCGCTTCGAGAACACTGGCCGGGCCGCCCGAGAGAACCACGGCGCGGGCATCGAAACCGCGCACGAAGGCATCGTCGACGGTACAGGGATGGATCTCGCAGTAGACCCGGAGCTCGCGCAGCCGGCGGGCGATGAGCTGGGTGTACTGGGAACCGAAATCGAGGATCAGGACACGTTCGGTCATCGGCCTTCCGTCGGGCTCGGGGGCGCCTCAGAGATAGCGTGGGTCCCCCTCGGGCGCCAGCGCCGGCGGTCCCGGCGGAAGGACCGCGGCAGCGGCTTGAAGGGGCCGCGCACCGCCGCTAATGTCCCGGCTTCCGGAAGCGGCGGTCACCCGCCGGGGAAGGCTAAACTACGGGAAACGCAGCGTGAAAGAAGAGAATCGACAGACCGGCGGCCTGGGTGAAGTACTCCCCCCCCTGAGCGCCCACGAAGCCAGGGTCGAGGCGTACCGATGCCTGTACTGCTACGATGCGCCCTGTACCCATGCCTGCCCCACCCACATCGACGTCCCGGGCTTCATCAAGAAGATCGCCACCGGCAATCTCCGGGGATCGGCCCGGACCATCATGGAAGCCAACATCCTGGGCGCCACCTGTGCCCGGGTGTGCCCGGTGGAGGAGCTCTGCGAGGGGGCCTGCGTCCTCAACGCCGAGGGGCGTCCGATCATGATCGGGCGGCTGCAGCGCCATGCCACCGATCACCTCTTCGAACGGGGCATCCGCCTGTTCCGGCCGGGCCGGCCGACCGGCCGCAGGGTGGCGGTGGTGGGCGCCGGACCGGCCGGGCTCGCCTGTGCCGCCGAACTCGGCCGACTCGGCCATGCCGTCACCCTGTTCGAGAAGCGGCCGCTACCCGGCGGTCTCTCCACCTACGGGATCATCGTCCTGCGCGAACCCGTGGAAGTGGCCCTCGCCGAGGCCGAGATGATCGCCGAGCTCGGCGTGGACATCCGCACGGACACCGAGCTGGGTCGTGACGTCACCCTCGAGGCCCTGCGTGAGGAATACGATGCGGTGTTCCTCGGGATCGGCCTCGGCGGTTCGCCCGATCTCGGGATCCCCGGGGAGGAGCTGGTCGAGGACGGGCTCGCCTGGATCGAGCGCAGCAAGTTCGAGCCGGAGAAGATGACCGTCGGCGACGAAGTCTACGTAATCGGTGCCGGCAACACGGCGATCGACGCGGCGACCATCGCCCGTCGGCTGGGAGCGGAACGGGTGACCATCCTCTACCGTCGCAGCGAACGCGAGATGCCGGCCTACCGGCACGAGTACGCGTTCGCGCGCAAGGAAGGCATCGATTTCCGCTTCCTCACCCAGCCCGTGCGGATCCTCGCCACCGACGGGCGGATCACGGGCATCGAATGCGTGCGGATGCGTCTCGGGAAGGCCGATGCTTCCGGCCGTGCCGCACCGGAACCGGTGTCGGGTTCCGAATTCACGCTTCCCGCCGATCAGGTGATCAAGGCGATCGGGCAGAAGAAGCCCGAGCTCCTCGCCGATCTCGGGCTCGCCACCGAAAAGGGTTACGTCCGGGTCGACGAGGCCTATCGCACCAGTATCGAGAAGGTCTATGCGGGCGGCGACTGCATCCGGGCGGTGGGAGCGGCGTCCACCGTGATGGCCGTGCAGGACGGCAAGCTCGCGGCGCGTGCCATCGACGCCGATCTCGGCCTGGCCACGGCCGCCGCCGCGGAGTGAGGAGAGACGCCATGGCCGATCTGTCGATCGATTTCGCGGGAATCAAATCGCCCAACCCCTTCTGGCTGGCCTCGGCACCGCCCACCAACAGCGGCGCCCAGATCCACAAGGCCTTCGAGGCCGGCTGGGGCGGGGCGGTGTGGAAGACCATCGGCGCGCCGGTGCTCAACGTCTCCAACCGCTACGGGGCGTGGCACTACAACGGCCACAAGATGCTCGCCATCAACAACGTCGAGCTCATCTCCGACCGTCCCCTCGAGGTCAATCTCCGGGAAATGGCGGAGGTCAAACGGGCTTGGCCGGACCGGGCGGTGATCGCCTCGGCGATGGTCGAATCGAAGCCCGAAGCCTGGCGCGACATCGTCCGCCGCATCGAGGACACCGGTGCCGACGGGATCGAGCTCAATTACGGCTGCCCGCACGGCATGTCCGAGCGGGGCATGGGCAGTGCGGTGGGCCAGGTGCCGGAATACTGCGAGCAGATCACCCGCTGGGTGATGGAGGCCGCTTCCATTCCGGTGATCGTCAAGCTCACCCCCAACGTCACCGACATCGTCCCGCCGGCGCGGGCGGCGGCCCGGGCCGGGGCCAACGCGGTGTCGCTGATCAACACCATCAACTCGATCATCGGCGTCGATCTCGACAGCCTGGAGATCATTCCCAACATCGGCGGCAAGGGCGGCCACGGCGGCTACGCCGGTCCAGCGGTCAAGCCCATCGCCCTCAACATGCTGTCCGCGGTGGCGCGCGATCCGGAAATCCGCGAGGCGGGCCTGCCCATCTCGGGAATGGGGGGCATCGAGACCTGGCGGGACGCGGCCGAATTCCTGCTCCTCGGCGCCGGCAGCCTGCAGGTCTGCACTTCGGTGATGCATTACGGCTTCCGCATCATCGAGGATCTGGTGGAGGGCCTCTCCTCCTGGATGGACGACAAGGGTTTCGCCACCATCGCCGATGTCGTCGGCCGTTCGGTCCATCGGATCTCCGACTTCAAGGATTTCGATCTCTCCTTCCGGGCGGTGGCGCGGATCGATCCGGAAAAGTGCATCCGCTGCGATCTCTGCTACATCGCCTGCAACGACACCGCCCATCAGTGCATCGATCTGGTCGACGGCGAGGGCCGCAAGGTGGCGCCCGGATCCTACGGGCCGCGGGCCAACGGCAAGGAGGCGGCGACCGCCGACCGGCCGCTGCCGGTGGTACGGGAAGCGGACTGCGTGGGTTGTCGCCTCTGCTACAATGTCTGCCCCATCGACGGCTGCATCACCATGGCCGAGGTCCCCTCGGGTCGGCCACCGGTCACCTGGGCGGAACTGACCGCCGCCCGGCCCGAGGTGGGCAGCGACTGGGAGGCGATGAAACGCTACCGCCAGGAAAACGGAATCGACATCCATTGAAGTACGGGAACGCCGATCGTCGATCGGTCGTCACGGTATCGGAGGGAGCCCCATGCCGCTGCTGATCAGGAATGGCGAGATCGTCACCGCCGATTCGCGCCAGCGCGCCGACATCTACGTCGAGGACGAGCAGATCACCCGCATCGGCCGCGACCTCGAGGTGCCGCCGGGCACCGAGGTGATCGACGCCGCCGGCAAGTACGTCTTCCCCGGCTTCATCGATCCCCACGTCCACATTCACCTGCCCTTCATGGGCACCTTCGCGAAGGACGATCACGAGACCGGCAGCAAGGCGGCGGTGGTCGGTGGCACCACCACCTACATCGAGATGTGCTGCCCCAACCGCAACGACGATCTGCTCGAGGGCTACGAACTCTGGAAGCGCAAGGCCGAGGGGCGGAGCGTCTGCGACTACAGCTTCCACATGGCGGTACCCAAGTTCGATCCGACGAGCGAGGGCCAGCTCCGGGAGATCGTCGCCGACGGTATCGCCTCCTTCAAGGTCTTCCTCGCCTACAAGAACTTCTTCGGCGTCGGCGACGAGGAACTGTACCAGACCCTGCGCCTCGCCAAGGAGCTGGGGGTGATCACCACCGCCCATTGCGAGAACGCCGAGCTCGTGGCCCGGCTCCAGCCACGGATCCTCGAACAGGGGCTGACCGGCCCGGAAGGGCACGAACCGAGCCGGCCCGAGAGTGTGGAGGCCGAGGGGACCCACCGCTTCGGGGTGTTCCTCGAGAACACCGGTGCCACCGGCTATGTGGTGCATCTCTCCTGCATCCCGGCCCTGGAGGCGGCGATGGCGGCCAAATCGCGGGGCGTGCCGATCTTCGTCGAGGTGGTGATCCCGCATCTGCTGCTCGACAAGAGCTGGGCCGAGCGGCCGGATTTCGAGGGCGCCAAGTACGTGATGTCGCCGCCGCTCCGGGACCGGCGCAACCAGCCGGCGCTCTGGGAGGGCGTCAAGCAGGGCTTCGTGGACACGGTGGCCACCGACCACTGTCCCTTCGACCTCGCCCAGAAGGACATGGGGCGCGGCGATTTCACCAAGATCCCGAACGGGATGCCGGCGATCGAGGATCGGGTGAACCTGCTCTGGACCTACGGGGTGAGCCGCGGCGGCCTCGACATCCATCGCTTCGTGGATGTCGCCAGCACCCGTGCCGCCAAGCTGTTCGGCCTGTTCCCACGGAAGGGGACGATCGCGGTCGGCTCGGATGCCGATCTCGTGATCTACGATCCGGAATGGCGTGGCCAATGTTCCGTCGCCACCCAGCACATGAACAACGACTACAACGCCTTCGAGGGCTTCGAGCTCGACGGCCGGCCCGCGGTGGTGACGGTGCGCGGCAAGGTGGCGGCCCGTGACGGCGCGTTCGTCGGCGAGCCCGGCCGCGGCCGGCTGCTGCGGCGCGAACCGGCCTATTTCTGAGGCGACACCGTGACCACCGCCAACGCATCCGAAGGTTCGGCGACCGCCGCCCGGGTCCTCGTTTCGGTACGCAACGTCACGATGATCTACGGCGGCGGCACGGTCGCCCTGAAGGATGCCAATCTCGACATCGGCCAAGGCGAGTTCGTCAGCCTGATCGGCCCATCGGGCTGCGGCAAGACGACCTTGCTGCGGCTTCTCGCCGATCTCATCGAACCCAGCTCGGGCAGCATCAGCATCGGCGGCAAGAGCCCGGCCGAGGCCCGGCGCGACCGGGCCTACGGCTACGTCTTCCAGGCGCCGACCCTGATGGAATGGCGCACGGTGCTGGCCAATGTTCTGCTGCCGCTGGAAGTGATGGGATTCCCGCGCGAGGAACGCCAGCGGCGGGCGGAGGCCATGCTCGCCCTCGTCGGCCTCGAGAAGTTCGCCGACAAATATCCCTGGCAGCTTTCGGGCGGCATGCAGCAGCGGGTCTCGATCGCCCGGGCGCTGTCCTTCGATCCGCAGCTCCTCTACATGGACGAGCCGTTCGGCGCCCTCGACGAGATCACCCGCGAGAATCTCAATCTCGAGCTGCTGCGGCTGTGGCGGGAGACCGGCAAGACGGTGATCTTCGTCACCCATTCGATCCCCGAGGCGGTGTTCCTCTCGACCCGGATCGTCGTGATGACGCCGAGGCCGGGGAAGATCGAGACGGTGATCCCGGTGGATCTGCCGCAGCCGCGGGATTTCGAGACGCGGGAAACCGCCCGCTTCTTCGAGATCGCCACCGAGGTCCGGGAAGCGTTGCGCAAGGGACACGGCTACGAGGTCGAGGTCTGAGCCGTAACCGAGGGAAGGGACGGCGGGGCCGGAACGGGATGGAAACGGTCATCAAGCAGGCACGTCTGACGGGACGCGACGATCCCGTCGACATCGGCATCGACGGCGGCGTGATCGTCGCCATCGAACCGCGTCTTTCCGGTGCGCGGGAGATTCCCGCCGACGGCAATCTGGTCTCGCCCAGCTTCTACGAGATCCACATCCATCTCGACGCCATCCTCACCGAGGGCGACCCGCGGCCCAACGAAACCGGCAGCCTCTGGGAGGGCATCGCCATCTGGGCGGAGCGGGTGAAGCGTCTCACCCCGGAGGACATCCGCGAACGGGTCACCAGGGCGCTGCCCTGGTTCGTCGCCCACGGCGTCACCCACATCCGCTCCCATGTCGACGTCTGCGATCCCGAACTCACCGCCCTCAGGACCCTGCTGGCGATCAAGAAGGAGGTGGCCGATCTGATCGACATCCAGCTCGTCGCCTTCCCCCAGCTCGCGGTCTATTCCTTCGAGGGCGGCGAAGATCTGATGCGCGAGGCAGTCGCCCTCGGCGTCGATGTGGTGGGCGGCATTCCCCATTACGAAATCACCCGCGAATACGGCGTCGAGCAGATCCGTTTCGTCATGCGGCTCGCCGAGGAAGCCGGGCTGCCGGTGGACGTCCATTGCGACGAGACCGACGACGATCATTCGCGGTTCCTGGAGACCCTGGCGGCGGAAACGATCCGCCGCCGGATGGCGGGACGGGTGGCCGCCAGCCACACCACCGCGATGCACTCCTACAACAACGCCTACGCCGACAAGATCATCGGCAACCTCCGTCGCGCCGGCCTCCATGTGATCTGCAACCCGCCGGACAATGCGGTGCTGCAGGGGCGTTTCGACCATTATCCGATCCGCCGTGGTCTCACCCGGGTGCGCGAGCTGCTGGCGGCCGGGATCAATGTCGCCGCGGGCCACGATTCGGTGATGGATCCCTGGTATCCGATGGGCTGCGGCGATCCGCTGCACACCGCCTTCGTGCTGCTCCATCTCGGGCACATGTCGGGACGGGCCGACCGCCGGCATCTCTTTCCGATGCTCACCTCGCGGCCGGCCGCCATCTGGCACAACCGTCGGGTACAGGGCGAAAGCGGCCTCGAGGGGCACGGGATCGCCGTCGGCAATCCCGCCGATCTGATCGTCTGGCCGGTGCCGAGCGAGGACGATGCGCTGAGGATCCTGCCGCCGCGCCGCTTCGTGCTGAAGGCCGGTCGGGTGGTGGCGGAAACCGGGGTACGGACCACCACCGTCAAGGGTGCGCCGGTCCACTACCTCAGGGAGACGGAGCGGTGAGCCGGTTCGATCCCGAAGCGCGCCGGATGTCGCTGGCCGACAACGAGGTCACGCGCTGGCTGCTGTTCGGCCTCGTCTTCATGACCGCCTGGGAGGTGGCGGCGACCGCCTACGACGCCCCCTTCCTCCTGCCGGGGCCGTCCCGCATCTTCGCCGAGTTCGTCCGCGCCCCCGGGCTCATCATGATCAACGCCTGGATCACCACCCAGGAGATCGTGCTCGGGTTCCTGATCGGCTCGGCGCTGGCGATGCTGGCGGCACTGGTCCTGCTGGTCGTGCCCCGCTGGCTCGAGGATTTCATCTTCCGGGCGGTGATCACCCTCAATTCCATCCCCTTCGTGGCGCTGGCGAGCCTGGTGGTGGTCTGGCTCGGCGCCAACACCATCGCCTCCAAGGTCGCCATCGCCGGCCTCTACGCCTTTTTCGCCCTGGTCTATTTCGCCCACAAGGAGATGCTCTCCACCGACCCGCTCAAGGAGGAGCTCCTGACCTCCTACAACGCCGATTTCGGCCAGCGGGTGCGCTATCTGAAGCTGCCCTCGGCCCTGCCGGTGATCTTCACCAGCCTCAAGGGGGCGGCCATGGCGGCGGTCAACGGCGCCATCGTCGGCGAACTGTTCGGCGCCTTCCAGGGGCTCGGCTTCATGATCCTGGATTCGCGCTACGTCGGCAACACGGCCCGGGTGTTCGTGGCCGCCGTGCTGTGTACCCTCGTGGGGTGGATCATGCTCGGCATCCTCGCCGTCCTCGAGCGCCGCTTCGTCGGCTGGCATCTCGAAATGACCCGACAAACCTAGGGAGGTTCCCATGATCGGAAGGACACGCACGGCAATTCTGGGCCTCGCCCTGGCGGCGGGCGGCGCGACGGCGGTCACGGCGGCGGAACTCGAACCGGCGACGATGATCGAGTCCTGGTACATCCACGCCGAATCCGTCGGCGATCCGGTGGCGGTGGAAAAGGGCTTCTACCGCGAGGCCGGGTTCGACGTGACGGTGGTCCCCGGCGGCCCCGGCCTGTCGCCGATCGGCAGGGTGCTGGCCGAAGCCCGCAGCGGCAAGCTCGTGCTGGGCATCGACTACCCGTACAATCTCCTCGAAGCGCGCCAGAAGCAGGGCCTGAAGCTCGTGGTGCTGGCGGCCGATTTCCAGGAATCGGCGATGCGCATCCTCTCCTGGAAGAAGATCGAGAGCCCGGCGGACATCCGCGGCCAGTTCGCCACCTGGATCGGTTACGACAAGCCGATCAAGGCGGTCGTCGGCAAGGGCTGGGAGGACCGCATCCAGGTCGTCAACCAGCAGGGCGACCCGGCGACCCTCGGCGGCTGGCTCGCCAAGCAGTACGACTTCGCTTCGGGGATGATCTACAACGAGGTTCTGGTGGCGGAGAAGGTCGCCAAGGATCCCTACTTCGTCTATTCCTACAAGCAGTTCGGCGTGAACTGGCAGGAGAACGTGCTGTTCACCACCGAGGACGTTCTCGAGAAGTATCCCGAGAAGGTGAAGGCCTTCGTCGAGGCCCGCTATCGCGGTTTCAAGTACGCTCTCGACAACCCCGACGAGGCCGCCGACATCCTGCTCCAGTACAACCCCAATCTGGAAAAGGACTTCGAGCTGATCGGTCTCGAGAAGATCCGGACCATCATGGTGACCGAGGAGAGCCGGAAGAACGGCCTCGGCTATCTCGACATGGGCAAGCTCGAGACCATGGCCAGCCAGCTCGTCGCCGCCGGTATCCTCGATTCCGAGGACATGACCGGCTTCGCGCGGGCGATCCCTAGCGGCGTCATGCCGTAGGTCGGTCGGGGGGAACGCGATGCGCGCGCGGCTCGGCAATCTCGGACCGATGGCGGCGGTGGCGGCGATGGCCGTTCTCCTCTACCTGCCGCTGGTCGTGATCGCCAACTACCCGCTCGCGCAGCGCGCCCTCGAACGCGGCGCGGTGATGGATTGCGACGGTCCCCTCGCCTGCGCCTTTTCCCTGAGAAATCCGGTGGTCCCGGCACCCGGCCAGCTCCTCGCGGGCATCTACAATCTGCTGCTGCCGCTGGATTCGCCGAGCGCCATTCCGATCAACGCCTTCTGGACCGGGGCGGAGACCCTGGTCGGCCTCGCTCTCGCGGCCCTGGTCGGCTTTCTCTTCGCCGTCGGCCTCGTCCTGTCACGGGCGTTCGAGCTCTCCGTCCTGCCCTGGATCGTCGCCTCGCAGACGGTACCGATCATCGCCCTGGCGCCGATGCTGGTGGTGCTGCTCGGCCAGTACGGGGTCCAGGGCTGGCTGCCGAAGGCGATCATCGCCGCCTACATCGCCTTCTTCCCGGTGACCATCGGTCTCGCCAAGGGCCTGCGGAGCCCCGACAGTCTGACCCTCGATCTCATGAAAACCTACCGGGCGACGACCCTGCAGACCTTCCTCAAGGTCCGGCTTCCGGCCTCGCTGCCCTATCTCTTCACCGCCTTCCGCATCTCGACCGCGGCCGCCCTTATCGGTGCGATCATCGCCGAGATGTCGACGATCAGCTTCTACGGCCTCGGCAAGATGCTGTCGGAGAACGCCCGCGCCTCCGATGTGGTGGGCACCTGGGTGCTGATGATCGCCTCGGCCGCCCTCGGGATCCTGCTCGTCGCCTGTGTCGGCTGGGTGGAGCGGCTGGTGACGCCATGGCGACGCTAGATCCGAGCCTCGCCGGAACCGGACGCCGCGCAGCCGGCGGCGGGCCACCGTTCGCCGCCGTCCTGGCGCTGACCGCCGGCCATCTCCTGCTCCTCTATTTCGTCCTTCTCTGGTGGGACCGGAGCGAGGTCGCTTCCGCGGGCTGGCGCTTCGCCCTCTTTCTGGCGACGCTGGTGGCCGCCTTCGGCCTGTCGCGCCTCGCCGGCTGGATCGCCGAACATCCGGCGGGACGCGCCATCCGCTTCCTGCCCGCGGCCTTCACCATGATCCTCGCCCTGCTGGCGGCGGAGGCGCTGCTGCGCGCCTATCAGGTGCCGGCGGGCCTGATCCCCACCCCCACCGAGGTGCTCGTCGTCCTGTGGCAGGCCCGCGACGTGCTGCTGCAGGACACCTGGCAGACCTTCGTCATGGAGGCGGTCGTCGGCTTTCTGATCGGTGTCGGGGTGGCCCTGCCGGTCTCGCTCCTGATCGCCCGATCGGGCTTCCTGCAGCAGGGCATGATGCCCTATGCAGCCGCCTTTTCGAGCATTCCGATCCCCGCCCTGGCGCCGGTCTTCGTCCACATGTTCGGCCTCGACTGGCAGTCGAAGGCGGCGGTGGTGGCGGTCACCGTCTTCTTCCCCGTGGTCGTCAACGTGGTGCGGGGCCTCCTCGAGATCGATCCGCGGCTGCTGGATCTGATGCGCTCCTATGCGGCGAACGACCGGCAGGTGTTCGTCAAGGCCCGGGTGCCCAACGCCTTGCCCTTCTTCTTCAATGCCCTCAAGCTCGGGACCACCCTGGCGATGATCGGGGCCATCGTCGGCGAGTTCTTCGGCGCCACCGGCAAGGGGCTCGGCTTCCGGATCCAGATCGAGGCCGGCCGCTTCGGTTTCGACATCGTCTGGGCGGCGATCATCGTCGCCTCGGCCCTGGGCATCGCCTGGTTCGGCCTGGTCGCCTGGCTGGAGCGGCGGTTCACCGCCTGGCACGTCTCGCTCAGGGAGTGACCTGCGTCACGGCACGTCTCACAACTCGGGAGGGAAGGAATGAAAGCGCAACATATCGTTTCCATGGCCGCGGCGACGGTCGTCGCCGGCTGGATGGTGCAGGCCCAGGCGGGGGAGAACCTGGCCATCAGCCTGCAGCTCAAATGGTTCCCCCAGGCCCAGTTCGCCGGCTATTTCGTGGCCAAGGAGAAGGGCTACTACGCGGAGGAGGGGCTCGACGTCACCCTCCTGCCGATCGGTGACCAGTCGCCCATCCAGACGGTGGTCTCGGGCGCGGTCGATTTCGGCACCACCTGGATCGCCGATCTGTTGACCGCCCGGGAGAAGGGCCTGCCGGTCGTTCACATCGCCCAGATGTTCCAGCGTTCCGGCTTCGCGATGGTCGCCCTCAAATCGAGCGGCATCGAGAATCTCTGCGACATCAAGGGGCGCAGCGTCGGTGTCTGGCCCTCGGGCAACGAGTATCCGGCGGTGGCGCTGTTCCGCAAATGCGGGCTCACCAGCTCCCTCGACGCGCGGGTCGCCGATCCCGACGTGACGGCGGTCACATATCCCTTCGATCCGGCCCTGGTGTTCCCCGAGCGCGTCGATCTCGTCTCGGCGATGATCTACAACGAGGTCAACCAGATCATCGGCCTCGGCTACGAGCTCGACAAGCTCGACGTCTGGATGCTCGCCGACGAGGGCATCAACCTGCTCGAGGATCTGGTGTTCACCACCGAGAAGGTGCTGAACGATCCCGACTACAAGGGCTCCGGCATGTCCGGTCGCGAGGTCGCGGCACGCCTCCTGCGCGCCTCCCTCAAGGGCTGGGCGGACGCCGTCGCCGACCAGGAGGGAACCGTCGACAACTACGTCCTCCCGGTCTGCGGCAATACCTGCAAGGGCTCCGGCACCCGGGCCGACGCGCGGGGCCATCAGCTCTGGCAGATGCGGGAGATCGCCAAGCTCTTCGAGGCCGGAGCGACCGCCAGAGGCTGTGCGGGCTATCTGGAGCCGGCGGCCTACGAGGCCTCGGTGCAGCTCCTCCTCGATCAGGAGATCCTCTCCAAGGCGCCGCCCGCCGCCACCGTCGACTATGGCCCCTGGGAGATGGCCACCGGCAAGACCGGCGCCGACTGTCAGTGATCACCGGGGCGGGCGCGGTCCCGTCCGCGTCCGCCCGCTTTCCGCTCACGATCTTCGGGGAGGAACCGCGATGCCGCTCGATCCCAAGCGTACCGTTGCCGAACTCAAGGATCTCCGGGCCCTCACGGGCGACGAGAACGGCGCCTGGCGGGTGGCCTGGACGGATACCTGGCTGAAAGCCCGCGAATGGTACAGGGGCAAGCTCGCCGAGCTTCCCGTCGAGGTCCATCAGGATCCGGCCGGCAACATCTGGGCGACCCTCGAAGGCGAGAGCGAGAAGGCGCTCCTGATCGGCGGCCATCTCGACAGCGTGCCGGGCGGTGGCTGGCTCGACGGCTGCCTCAACGTGCTGGCCGGGCTCGAGGTGCTGCGGCGGCTGGCCGAGCAGTACGAGGGCAGGCCGCCGGTGACCGTGCGGCTCGTCGACTGGGCGGACGAGGAAGGGGCCCGCTTCGGCCGCAGCCTGATGGGCTCCTCGGCGTTTTCCGGCACCCTCGAACCCGATGCCGAAAAGGATCGGACCGACAAGGACGGCATCCGCCTCGAGGATGCGCTCCGGCGCTGCGGGGTGGAGATGGACCGCATGCTGGAAGCGCAGCGGGAGCAGAAGAACGCGGCGGCGTATCTGGAGCTCCATATCGAGCAGGGACCGGTGCTTTTGGACATGGACCTGCCGCTCGGGGCAGTGCTCGGCACCTTCGGCGTCGAGCGTCACGCGATCCGCTTCTTCGGCCAGGCCGCGCATTCAGGCTCGACGCCGATGGACAAGCGCAAGGACGCCTTCCTCGCCGCCGCCAAGATGGCGCCCGAGATCTATGCCATCACCGACCGCAACGGCGGGGTCTGCACCCTCGGCTCCTGCGTCACCCGCCCGGGCATCGTCACCAGCGTGGTGGGCGAATGCGACCTCACTCTCGATCAGCGCCATCTCGATGCCGATGCCCTGGCCCGGATGCTGTTCGAGGCCAAGAAGGCGAGCCGGCGCTTCTCGCGCGAGGGCGGCCTGCCCGAGCCCGAATGGAGTACCATCTGGCGGATCGATCCGATCCTCTTCCACCCCGATCTGATCGAATTCTGCGATCAGGCGATCCGCGAGGTGGCGGGCACCTCCCACAAGCTGCCGAGCGGTCCCCTGCACGATGCCGCCGAGGTGGCCCGGGCCGGCATCCCGACGGTGATGATGTTCGTCCAGAGCCTGCACGGCATCAGCCACAACAAGATCGAGGACACGAAGGAGGAGCATCTGGAGCTCTCGGTGCAGGCCCTCGACCGCCTCGCCGACAAGACCATCGCCTGGATCCAGGCTCAGGGCTGAGCCTTCGCCATTCGCTCCCCGGCCCTTTCCCCAAGGGCCGGGCGCGTGAGAACGTGTGGTTATCCGCGTGCCATCGACGGTATAGGCAATGTCGGTTGAGTCCCAAATCGGTTATCATTCTTAGCATCACTGAATTCGGGTTGGGCGTGCCCAAATAGTTTCGCTGGAGGACAGCATGCCAAACTACACTATTGACAACTTCTGGAAGCCTCTCTTGTCCGTCCAGAAGGTAACGTCACCCAAACTTCTCAAAGGCTGGTCGTTTCACGACAATGGTCATGAGACTTTCAAGGAGGCTCCCCTCACGAAGAGCGAAGAATTCGGCAATGACGGTGACCCGGCAAACAGCCCAGTTCTGCTGGTTTCCGCGGCTGGGGCAGTCGGAAAGTCAACCTGGACACCCCCGGAAACTGGCCATTTCAGGCGGAATGCGATTCACTCTGTCGGTAGGGACAGATGAATCGCCGGAGGTGTGGGCATGGCGGGGCAGCGCGGGTTCTGGGATTTCGAGCAGCGGCTTG
>Ga0256839_1000152_pt1 | contig 91337 bp, 84 predicted proteins | sample 354166metaG_FD_185968 | JGI IMG/M metagenome (GOLD analysis project Ga0256839, IMG submission 185968) | Hydrothermal vent microbial communities from Mid Atlantic Ridge, Atlantic Ocean - 354-166 | ecosystem: Environmental > Aquatic > Marine > Hydrothermal vents | place: Atlantic Ocean: Mid... | reverse complement strand
GGGCTGGATCCGCGCAACTTCATCCTGTGCACCGATGACTGCCATTCGGGCACGCTGGTCAATGACGGGCACATGAACCGGGTGGTGCGCCATGCCATCGACTGCGGCTGCGAGCCATTGGTGGCGATCCAGATGGCGACGATCAACACGGCGACGCATTTCGGGCTGGAACGCGAGCTGGGCTCGATCGCGCCGGGGCGGCGCGCCGACATGATCCTGAGTTCGGACCTGCGCGCCCTGCCGATTGATCGGGTCTGGGCGCGTGGGCAACTGGTGGCCGAGGGCGGCGAGGTGCTGGTGGACTGTCCGCATCTGGACTGGCCGGAACATGCGCGCAGGACGGTGCACATGGGCAGGCACCTGGGGCCCGAGGATTTCGCGGTGAAGGCCCCCGCAGGCGCAAATTCGGCGAAGGTCAAGGTCATCGGCGTTGTCGAAAACCAGGCGCCGACCAGGGCGCTGAGTGCCGATTTGCCTGTAATAGACACTGTTGTGCAGGGCAATGAAGCCGAGGATATCTGCCAGATTGCGCTGGTCGAACGGCACCGCGCGACCGGGGATGTGGTGAACGGGTTTGTCTCGGGCTTCGGCTACAAGGGGCGGATGGCGATGGCCTCTACCGTGGCCCATGACAGCCACCACATGATCGTTGTCGGCACCTCGCGCGAGGACATGGCCCGCGCCGCCAACCGGCTGGGCGAGGTGGGCGGTGGCATCACCGTGTTCAGGGATGGCGAGGAAATCGCGCTGGTGGAACTGCCGATTGCCGGGCTGATGTCGGACTCTCCGGCGCGCGAGGTGGCGGCCAAGGCCGACCGGATGGTGGCCGCGATGGCTGAATGCGGTTGCACGTTGAACAACGCCTACATGCAGCATTCCCTGCTGGCGCTGGTTGTCATCCCGGAATTGCGGATTTCCGATCTCGGGTTGGTGGATGTGACCAGTTTTGAAATCACCGATCTGTTCGAGGAAAACACATGACCGGCAGTGCCTTCCCGCTGGAAACCCCGGCGGCCCCGGCCCCCGAGACGTTTGACGATCCGGCCAGGGCCGTCGAACGGCTGATCGAGCTCTATTCCGGGGCGGTGGACTTCCTGTGCGACCGCTTCACCAGGGCGATGGAGCGCGGCATGCCGCCGGCGCGATTCAGGGCCTGTTACCCCGAGATCCGCATCACCACCACCAGTTTCGCCAAGGCCGACAGCCGGCTGAGCTTTGGCCATGTGTCGGAACCGGGCACCTATGCGACAACCGTCACCCGGCCGGATCTGTTTGCCAACTATCTTCGCCAGCAGATCGGACTGGTGATGGCCAACCACGGGGTGCCGGTCACCATCGGGGTTTCCGACACGCCGATCCCGGTGCATTTTGCCGTTGCGCAAAAAGGCGGCGTTACGGTCCCTCAAGAGGGCGCCGCCGGTTTCACCCTGCGCGACTATTTCGACGTGCCGGACCTGGAGACCACCAACGACGACATCGTGAACGGCGTGGCCGAGCCGGCGCCCGACGGCACCCGCCCCCTAGCGCCCTTCACCGCGCAGCGGGTGGACTATTCTCTGGCGCGGCTGTCGCATTACACGGCGACCGAGGCCGAACATTTCCAGAACCATGTGCTGTTCACCAACTACCAGTTCTATGTCGAGGAATTCGAGGCCTATGCCCGCAAGGTTCTGGCGGATCCGGACAGCGGTTACGAAAGCTTCGTGGGGCCGGGAAACGTCTCTGTTTCGGGCCCGGACGAGGACCTGCCCACCCCGGCCAAGCTGCCGCAGATGCCGACCTATCACCTCAAGCGCGCCGACCAGTCGGGGATTACCCTGGTCAATATCGGAGTCGGGCCGTCAAACGCCAAGACCGCCACCGACCATATTGCGGTGCTGCGCCCGCACGCCTGGCTGATGGTCGGCCATTGCGCCGGGCTGCGCAACAGCCAGCGGCTGGGCGATTTCGTGCTGGCCCATGCCTATCTGCGCGAAGATCGGGTGCTGGATGACGACCTGCCGGTCTGGGTGCCGGTGCCGCCGCTGGCCGAGATCCAGATCGCGCTGGAGCAGGCCGTGGCATCGGTGACCCGCCTGGAGGGCTACGAGCTGAAGCGGGTGATGCGCACCGGCACGGTCGCTTCGGTGGACAACCGCAACTGGGAACTTCGCGATCAGACCGGCCCGGTGCAGCGCCTTTCCCAGAGCCGGGCGATCGCGCTGGACATGGAAAGCGCCACCATCGCCGCCAACGGGTTCCGCTTCCGGGTGCCCTACGGCACGCTGCTTTGCGTCTCCGACAAGCCGCTGCACGGCGAGCTGAAGCTGCCCGGAATGGCCAGCCGGTTCTATACATCCCAGGTCGCCAGCCATCTGCTGATCGGTATCCGGGCGATGGAATTCCTGCGCGAAATGCCGCTGGAGCGCCTTCATTCACGCAAGCTGCGCAGCTTCGATGAGACGGCATTTCTGTGAAACCCCGCCTCCGGTCGGGAAAAACCCTGCAAAATGCACGATTTTCCGCCGGTTTGCCCCACTAATCGTTGTGTATTACCCCCATATTCCGCTAGATTCGGCGCACAAACCCCAACAAATGGGGCCGAACGAGGAGAAATTGCATGGCAAAACCGCTGACCAAGACCCAGCTCGTCGCTGCTCTGGCCGAGGAAATGGGAACCGACAGGAAAACCGCGAGCGGTGCGCTGGATGCGATCGTTGCCGTCATCACCCGCGAAGTATCGGGCGGCGGCGCCGTGACGCTTCCCGGCGTCGGGAAGATCTACTGCCGCGAACGCCCGGCCCGTATGGTCCGCAATCCGGCAACCGGCGAACAGATCCACAAGGAAGCCGACAAGGTGGTGAAGATGACCATCGCCAAGGCGCTCAAGGAAAGCGTGAACGGCTGATCCTGCAGGCCCCGGGAATTTCGGAGAGGGCCGCCGGCGGGCGGCCCTTTTGTCGGAATGCAGATGGACCTGCGCGCAATCGCCATGGGGCTGGGTTTTGCCCTGATGTGGTCGTCGGCATTCACGTCGGCGCGGATCATCGTTGCCGATGCCCCGCCGGTGAGTGCCCTGGCGATCCGCTTTCTCATCTCGGGCATGATTGCGGTGCTGATCGCCGCCCGCATGGACCAGAGCTGGCGCCTGACACCGGCCCAGTGGCGCGCCACGGCGATCTTCGGCTTCTGCCAGAATGCCCTCTACCTTGGCCTCAACTTCGTGGCCATGCAGACGGTGGAGGCTTCGCTGGCCGCGATCATCGCCTCCAGCCTGCCGCTCCTCGTGGCCCTGGCAAGCTGGCTCGTGCTGGGGGAACGCATCGCGCCTCTCGGGATGGCCGGGCTGGCGGCGGGCATGGGCGGGGTGGTGCTGATCATGGGCACGCGGCTGACCGGCGGGGCCGACATCCGGGGTGTGGCGCTGGCCGCGGGCGGGGCGGTGGCGTTGACCTTCGCCACGCTTGCGGTGCGAAGCGCCACCTCGGGGGGCAACCTGCTGATGATCGTCGGGCTGCAGATGCTGGTGGGAGCGCTGGCGCTGGGCCTCTGGGCGCTGGCCTTCTGGCAGGTAAGGTGGAGCTGGCAGCTGATCGCCGCCTTCACCTATACGACGCTGGTGCCGGGGCTTCTGGCCACCTGGGTGTGGTTCGCGCTGGTGGGGCGCATCGGCGCTGTCCGGGCAGCCGCCTTCCATTTCCTCAACCCGTTTTTCGGGGTAGCCATTGCCGCACTGGTGCTGGGCGAGGCGTTGCGCCCGCTTGATCTGATCGGGGTGGTGGTGATTGCCGGCGGCATCCTGGCGGTGCAGCTTTCGCGCCGGCCCGGATAAGCCCTCAGCCGATCCGCCCGCGCGGCCCCTCGCCCACCTGGGCGCGGTGCAGCAGCAGGTGGTCGAGGATCACGCAGGCCGCCATCGCCTCGCCCACCGGCACGGCACGGATGCCGACGCAGGGATCGTGCCGGCCCTTGGTGACGATTTCGGTGTTTTTGCCCGATTTAGTGACTGTCTTGCGCGGCGTGAGAATGGAAGACGTCGGCTTGACCGCGAAACGCACCACGATGTCCTGCCCGGTCGAGATGCCGCCCAGGATGCCTCCGGCGTGGTTGGAGGAGAACTCCGGCCCGCCCGCACCCATGCGGATCTCGTCGGCATTGGCCTCGCCGGTCAGACGGGCTGCCGCCATGCCCTCGCCGATTTCCACCCCCTTGACCGCATTGATCGACATCATCGCCGCGGCCAGATCGGTATCGAGCTTGCCATAGACAGGGGCGCCCAGGCCCGCCGGCGCGCCCGAGATCGTCACCTCCACCACCGCGCCCACCGAACTGCCGGCCTTGCGCAGACTGTCCAGATAGGCGGCCCACTCGGCGGCAGCGTCGGCATCGGGGCACCAGAAGGGGTTGCGGGAGATCTCCTCCCGATCGAACCGTGCGCGGTCGATTTCATGCACTCCCATCTGCACCATGTAGCCGGTGATCTCCAGCTCCGGCGCCAGCGCTCCGAGCGCCGCGCGCGCCACCCCGCCGGCGGCCACCCGGGCCGCCGTCTCGCGCGCCGAGGAGCGCCCGCCGCCGCGGTAGTCACGGATGCCGTATTTCAGCCAGTAGGTGATGTCGGCATGGCCGGGGCGGAACTTCTCGGCGATGTCGCCGTAATCCTTCGAGCGCTGGTCGGTGTTGCGGATCAGCAGCTGGATCGGCGTGCCGGTGGTGCGGCCCTCGAACACGCCCGAGAGGATCTCCACCTCGTCGGCCTCGCGCCGCTGGGTCGTGTAGCGCGACTGCCCCGGCCTGCGCCGGTCGAGCCAGCGCTGCAGCATCGGCGCTTCCAGGGGCACGCCCGGCGGGCAGCCGTCTACCGTGGCGCCGATGGCCGGGCCGTGGCTTTCGCCCCAGGTGGTGACGCGAAACAGATGTCCGAAGCTGTTGAGGCTCATGGCGGTTCCTCTCCATCCGGCGGGTCCGGCTTTCCGGTCGCCCGCCGGGGGCTTCCCGATCCGGCGGCGAAGAGCGGCCCGGGGGAGGGCGCGGAACGGATTCGGGCAGCTGCTTGCGGGCCGGGCAATTTGCGCAGACAAGGCCCCCCCTTTTCAAGCGAAATCCGCGCGAGCCCGGCGAAAAGGGATGATTCGGACACCGCCCCCGCGCGCGCTCCGTGCCGGCGGCCTGTCGCAGGAGCGGTCTGCGGAGGATGTTGCGCAATGCGCCAGCAGTTTCTGCCCGCGCCCGGAGGCTGCTCCTTCCTTCATGCGCCCCTTCATGCGCCGGCCCGGGAAAGGGGTGCAGGAGCGGAAAGGGCGCGCTCCAGCGCGGCGACTTCCAGCCCGGCTACCGCAGCGTGGCCGGTGCCCCCCCTGCCGGCGCGCCAGAGACAATAGGCCGCCATGCGCCAGTGATACCACGGGCGCAGGCGGCGCAGGCGCACCGTCACGCCGGGGGCGGCATAGGCGGCGAGAAAGGCTTCTTCCTCTGCCGGTGTCAGCGGTTTCCGGCCGTAAAGCGCCTGCATTGCCGGCGACAGGAAGGTGGAAAGATCCTCGCAGGGATCGCCCAGGGCCGGGCACTGCCAGTCGATCAGGGCGATGCCCCGACGCGTGCAGATGATGTTCGCGGGCACCACATCACCGTGCAGGAAGACCTCCGGAACGGGCTCTCCTTCGGCAGCGGGGGCCGGAGGAGGACGCAGCGCATGCAGCCGTGCGGCCTCGGCCGGAGGCAGGGTATCCAGCATCCGTTCGGTCTGGGCTGCGAGCGCGGCTTCGCCTGCCGCTGCACGGCGCAGGCCCTGCGGGGGGGGCAGCCGGTGCAGGCGGGCAAGCAGCCGTGCCACCCGGTCCGGGCCGGTGCGCCAGGGAGTTCCCGGAATGTGGCGATAGACGAGGCAGGGGCCGGATCCGGTTTCGACAAGGGCCAGGGGCTCCGGGGCAAGCCCCTGCCCCCGCAGGCCGGTCAGGGCCGCCCATTCGGCCCGGCTGTCATTCGGGAAGAGCTCCGAATGCACATGCGGAGCATACAGCTTGCAGATCAGGGCCGAAGGCCCCTTGCCGACCTTCCAGATCCGGTTGCTGTGCCCACCGCTCAACGGCTCCCAGGAATCGCCCGGCGCGGCCAGGCCGCGTGCGATCAGCCCTTCGCGGATATCCCGGGGGGCCGGGGGGGGCGGATGCCGTTCTGCGGATTCTTCCCTCATCGGCCGCCCCGGGGCCGCCCCGCCGGGCGGAGCGGCCATGCGCCGGCAGGGAGAAGCCGGATCAGCATCTGCCGCTAGGCCCAGGTGGGATGGAACCGGCCGGCCGGCGACAGGGTGAAGATCTCCGCTCCGTCCGAGGTCACCCCGACCGAATGCTCGTACTGCGCCGAGAGCGATCTGTCGCGGGTGACCGCGGTCCAGTCGTCGGGCAGAACCTTGGTTTCCGGTCGCCCGAGATTCACCATCGGCTCGATGGTGAAGAACATCCCCTCTTCCAGCACCGCGCCGGTGCCGGGCCGGCCGTAATGCAGCACGTTGGGCGGTGCGTGAAACACCCGGCCCAGCCCGTGGCCGCAGAAATCGCGCACCACGCTCATCCGCTGGCTTTCCACATAGCGCTGAATGGCGGCGCCGATGTCGCCGAAGGTGTTTCCGGGCCGCACCGTCTCGATCCCCAGCATCAGCGCGTCATGGGTCACCTGCATCAGCCGTTCGGCACGGCGGTTCGGTCGGCCGGCCACATACATGCGCGAGGTATCGCCATACCAGCCATCGACGATCACGGTGACATCGATGTTCAGGATGTCGCCTTCTTTCAGCACCTTGTCGCCGGGAATGCCGTGGCAGACCACATGGTTGACGCTGATGCAGCTGGCGTGCCGATACCCCTTGTAGCCGATGGTGGCCGATTTCGCCCCCGCGGTCTCGATCATGGACGTGATGATCTCGTCCAGCCGCCCGGTGGTGATGCCGGGCACCACGTGGTCGATCATCCTGTCCAGGATTTCCGCCGCCAGCCGTCCGGCCCGGCGCATGCCGTCAAGATCCGCCTCTTCGTGGATGCGGATCCCGTCTCTGGTCAGCCTGCCGCGGCGCCGGTCCTTCACGAATCTTCTCCGTCTCCTTTTCCGTTCCGGCCGGTTCCGGCCGCGAGCCGGACCGCGCGACCTGCGGTCCACGGTCGGTGCAGCCTACATAATGCACGAAACCGGCAAGGGCCAGAGCGCCCGGGCCGGCGCTGGCGGCCATCGAGGAGGCCGGGCAGGCCGCGCTCAGCCGGACATCGGCAGCGTCCGGCCCAGGGATACCCCGTCGGTATCGATCCGGCAGGCGTGGCAGATCACCTCGACCCCGGCGGCCCGCGCCCGGGCGAAACCTTCCGCATAGGCCGGATCTATGTCGGCGGCCAGTGCGAAGCGTGTGCAATCTGTGCGCTGCACCAGGTAGAACATCACCGCACGATGTCCGGCCCTGGCCACGGTGGCGAGCTCTTCCAGGTGGCGCAGCCCGCGCGCGGTGCGGGCGTCGGGAAATTCCGCCAGCCCCTCCTGCCGGCTGAGATGGGCGTTCTTGACCTCGACATATGCATCGGGCAGGCCGTGGCCCCGCAGCAGGAAATCGACCCGCGATCCCGTGCCGTAGCGCACCTCCGGGCGCAGCGAATCATATGCCGCAAGCGCGGGCACTGCCCGGGCCTCCAGGGCTTCTCTCACCACGCGGTTTGGCAGCATCGTGTCGATGCCGGCCCAGTGGCCCTCGCCCAGCTCCACCAGCTTCCAGGCGAAGCGCAGCTTGCGCTTCGGGTCGTCGTTCGGTTCCAGCCAGATGCGCATGCCCGGTTCCGCCAGCCCGGTCATCGCGCCGGGGTTGGCGCAATGTGCGGTCACCTCGCGCCCGTCTGCCTCCAGCCGTGCATCGGCCAGAAAGCGCTTGTAGCGGCGGATCAGGGTGGCGGGAACGAGAGGGGCTGGAAAGCGCATGGCAGCGGACTTATACCGGCAGCGGAGCCGCCGCAAGGAAACGCCGATGCCGAACCCGACCGCCGCCATGCTCGTGATCGGAGACGAGATCCTTTCGGGGCGCACCCAGGACACCAACACGAACCATCTCGCCCGGGCGCTGAGCGCGCATGGAATCGACCTGAAGGAGGTGCGCGTGGTGGCCGACGAACAGGGGGCGATCGTGGCTGCGTTGAACGCCTTGCGGGAGCGTTTCGATCATCTGTTCACCTCGGGCGGGATCGGCCCCACCCATGATGACATCACCGCCGATTCGGTCGCCGCCGCCTTCGGGGTGCCGATCTCGGTGCGCGAGGATGCCCGCGCCGCGCTCGAGGCCTTCTACCGGAAGATCGGCGGCGATCTGACGCCGGCGCGGCTGCGCATGGCCCGCATCCCCGAAGGTGCGCGCCTGATCGACAACCCGGTTTCCGGCGCTCCCGGGTTTTCCATCGGCAACGTGCATGTGCTGGCCGGCGTGCCCTCGGTGTTCCGGGCGATGGTGGCCTCTGTGCTGCCCACGTTGCGTGGCGGGCGGCCGCTGCACAGCGAAACCCTGCGCGCGGAGCGTGGCGAAAGCGAGATCGCCGAGGGGCTGGGCCGGCTGGCGGCCGCCTTTCCCGCGCTTGCAATCGGGTCCTACCCGTTCCGGCAGGAAGGTGTCCTGGGCACCAACATCGTCATCCGCGGCGAAGACCCGAAGCTGGTGGCAGAGGCGATGGCCCGGCTGCGGGCGCTGCTCCTCGGAGCCGGCGGCGATGCGGCATCCGTGCGGGCGGAGGCGGGCGGAGAATGATCCGGCCCGATGCCCGGCAGCTGGCCGGGGTGCTCGAAGCCACCTGGCCCCCGGCCACGCGGCGCGAAGCCGGCGGCTGGATCATCCGCGAAGGGCGGGGCGGCGGGCAGCGCGTGTCCGCTGCCACCCTGGCCGCACCCGAACTTGCCGATATCGCGTTCGCGGAGCGGGCGATGCGCGCGCTGGGACAGCAGCCGCTCTTCATGGTGAAAGAGGACGAAACGGTGCTCGACCGGGCGCTTGCGGCCCGCGGCTATGCGCTTGCCGACCCGACCCTGTTCTACCTCTGCCCGATCGGCGCGCTGACGGGGGAGCCGGTCCCTCCGATGACGGCCTTTGCGATCTGGCCGCCGCTGGCGATCTGCCGCGACATCTGGCGGGCCGGCGGCATCGGCGCGGAGCGGATCGCGGTGATGCGGCGCGTCGCGGGCCCCGCGACCGCGCTTCTTGCCCGCGCGAACGACCGCCCCGCCGGGGCCGCATTTGTTGCGGTTGCGCGGAAAACCGCCATGATCCATGCGCTCGAAATCGCCCCGACGCAACGGCGCCAAGGGGTTGGAATCAACATGTTGCGGGCAGCTGCTCACTGGGCACAAGGTCATGGGGCGGCCTGGTTTTCCCTGGCCGTGACGGCTGCCAATGTCCCGGCCAATGCCCTGTATTGCAAGGCGGGGCTGAAGGTGGCAGGCAGATACCATTACCGAAAAATGCGGCAGTAACCGGAAAACGGGGCAAGGCATGACCGGAACGACCGACAGAATCACCGCGCTGGATCTTCCCGCGGTGGATCCGTTGCCGGAGCAGACACAACGATACTTCGACCTGTGCCAGGACAGGCTCGGGCTGGTTCCGAACGTGCTGAAGGCCTACGCCTTCGACATCGGCAAGCTCGATGCCTTCACGGCGATGTACAACGACCTGATGCTTGGCGAAAGCGGGCTGAGCAAGCTGGAGCGCGAGATGATCGCGGTCGTGGTTTCCTCGATCAACCGCTGCTGGTATTGTCAGGTGGCCCACGGGGCCGCGGTGCGGGCACTGTCCGGAGATCCCGCGCTGGGCGAGGCAATGGTGATGAACTGGCGCGCCGCCGATCTGAGCCCGCGCCGCAAGGCCATGCTGATCTTTGTCGAAAAGCTTACCAGGGCCAGCGCCGAGATCGAGGAGACCGACCGGCAGGCCCTGCGCGAGGCGGGGTTTTCCGACCGTGACATCTTCGACATCGCGGCGATCGCCGGCTTCTTCAACATGACGAACCGCCTGGCCTCGGCCATAGACATGCGCCCCAACCCGGAATATCACGCTCAGGCCCGATGAGAGCCGCTTTTGCCGTCCTTGCCGCCCTGATCGGGCCGATGCCGGAGCCGAGCCGGGCTTTCGCACCGGAACTGCCGCCGGGCACGGTGCAGACGGCGCGGGAAAACCGCGGTTCCGACACGCTTTCCGTGCCTCTGGACAGGCTGAGCGACGGGCAGCTTCCGATGATTGCCGCCGAGGGGCTTGTCAGCGCGCAGGCCTGGCGGATCGACGGCACCGCCATGAGCACGCTCGAGCTGTTCAACCGTCTGCGGGACCAGCTGGAGGCTGGCGGCTACCGGGTCGTCATGAGCTGCGAGACGGATGGCTGCGGCGGCTTCGATTTCCGCTACCGGCTGGAGCTGTTTCCGGAGCCGGAAATGCATGTCGATCTCGGAGACTTCCGCTACCTCACCGCCAGCCGGGAAGTTCCCGGCGCGGGCGAGGAATATGTTTCCCTGATCGTCAGCCGCAGCAGTCAGACGGCCTTTGTCCAGTTGAACCGGGTGGATCCTTCCGGAGCCCGGCAAGCCGACATCGTGACTTCGACCAGATCGGACGGGAGCGGATTCGGGAGGGCGCTGCCGGAAGGAAAGCGGGGGCTGGGCGAGCAGCTGCTCGAAATCGGGCGCGCGCCTCTGGATGATCTGGCGTTCGCCGTCGGCTCGGACCGCCTCGAGGACAGGAGTTTCGCCTCGCTTGCCGAGCTTGCGGCCTGGCTCCGGACCAACCCCGGCCGGAAGATCGCCTTGGTCGGCCATACCGATGCGCAGGGCAGCCTGGAGGCGAACATCGCACTTTCCAGGAGGCGGGCGGAGGCCGTCAGGCAGCGGCTGATCGAGGCCCACGGGATCGCCGCGGAGCGGATCGAGACCGAGGGTGTCGGCTATCTCATGCCGATTGCCTCGAACCTGACGGAAGAGGGGCGGGCCAGAAACCGCCGGGTCGAGGCGGTGCTCACCTCGACCCGGTAACCGCGCGCACTCGTTACGCGACCGCAGGTGTGCACGGCCCGCCGGCTGCGCGCCTTACCAGTTGTCGGGCCCCTTGTCGGCAAAGGCGTGAACGAGGAAATCGATGAAGGCGCGCACCTTCGGCTGCGTGAACCGGCCCGGGGGATAGACGGCATAGATCCCCTGCGTTTCTACCGGCAGGTCTGGGATGGCTTCTTCGACCAGCCCCTTCTTCATGGCGTCAGCATAGAGGAACGAGGGCAGATAGGCGATTCCGAGGCCCGAAATGGCAGCATTCAGCAGCGACTGGCCATCGTTTACCGTCAGCCAGCCGATCGTTCTGACCTGGCGCTTTTCTCCCGAAGGAGAGGTCAGCTTCCACACTGCGTTGTTGGCCTGGTTGGAATAGTGCAGCAGCTTGTGTTCATTCAGGTCGTCGATCTTGCTCGGCCGGCCGTATTTTTCGAAATAGGCCGGCGAGGCGATCATCCGCTTGGTGGTCTCGGTCAGCTTGCGGGCCCGCAGGGTGCTGTCCTCGAGCTCGCCGATCCGGATGGCCATGTCGAAGCCTTCCGAGATCAGTTCGACGTAGCGGTTGTTGAGCACCATGTTGATGGAGATGTCGGGAAATTCCTGCAGGAAGTCCCCGAGCACCGGCGACAGGTGGTTCACGCCGAAATCCGTTGCCACCGAGATCCGGAGCAGCCCCGAGGGCGCGGATTGCATCGATGTCACCAGCGCGTCGGCCTCGCCGGCGTCGTTCAGGACGCGGCGGGCGCGGTCGTAATATGCCAGCCCGATTTCGGTGGGCGAGACGCGGCGTGTCGTCCGGTTCAGCAGCCGGGCACCCAGCCTCGCTTCCAGCGAGGATACATGCTTCGAGACGGCAGACTTCGAGATCCCCATCTTCTTGGCCGCGTCCGTGAAACCGCCTTGATCCACAACCGTGGCGAAGGCCTCCATCTCAGTCAGTCGGTCCATTACGCGTTACCTTGAATCTTGGCCCCTCGGGGCAAAGATATCGCGTCAGATTCAGGCGAGATTACGGTGGCCGACAGACAATAGTGGGGATTTCCCGGGTCAGGGTGTCCGAGGTTGGGGCGAATCCGGGAATTTTTGCCATATTTACTTACAAGGTGTTGATATTACGGCCTTCATATACGGGCCGCGAGGCGCATTCCCTGGTCGATCGCGCGCTTCGCGTCGAGTTCGGCAGCCTCGTCTGCCCCGCCGATCAGATGCACGCATGCCTTTTCTTGAATGATTTGCCCGAGTTGTTCGGCAAGGCGGCGTTCGCTGACCTGCCCGGCGCAGAGAACGACATTGTCCGCCGCAATCGTCCGCCGCTCCTCGCCCCCGTCGCCGAGGCCGACATGCAGCCCCTCGGCATCGATCCGCTCGTAGGTCGCGCCGGCGATCATCTGCACCCCCTTCATCCGGAGCGTTGCACGATGGATCCACCCGGTGGTCTTGCCGAGCCCCCGGCCGAGCTTGCCGGAGCGACGCTGCAGCAGGGTGACCTGCCGGGCCGGCGGCGCCGGTTGCGGCCCTTCGGGAGCCAGCCCGCCGCGCGCCTGCTGCGGATCGGCCACGCCCCATTCCTCCAGCCATGCCTGCAGGTTTTCCGTCGGGCTGGTTTCCTCGACCAGGAATTCGGCGACATCGAAGCCGATTCCGCCGGCGCCGATGATCGCTACCGTCCTGCCTGTCGGTGCGCCATCGCGCAGCACGTCCACATAGCTGAGCACATGCGGGGCCTCCTGTCCCGGAATGCCGGGGTCTCGTGGACGCACGCCGGTGGCGACGATCACCGCATCGAAACCGGTCAGCGCCTCGGCGGTGGCCTCGATGCCCAGCCGCAGGTCGATGTTCGATCTTTCCAGCATGTGCCGGAACCATTCCACGAGGCCCGAGAATTCCTCCTTCCCGGGAATGAGCCTGGCCATGTTCAGCTGTCCGCCGATCTCGTCCGCCCTTTCGAACAGCGTTACCGCATGGCCGCGGGTGTCTGCCGTCAGCGCCGCCGACAGCCCCGCCGGCCCGGCCCCGACCACGGCGATGCGCTTCGGCGTTTCGGCGGGGGCGATCACCAGTTCGGTTTCGTGGCAGGCGCGCGGGTTCACCAGGCAGGAGGAAATCCGACCGCTGAAGGTGTGATCCAGGCAGGCCTGATTGCAGGCGATGCAGGGTGCGATCTCCTTCGCGCGCCCGCTGGCCGCCTTGTTCACGAATTCCGGATCGGCCAGGAAGGGGCGGGCCATCGACACCATGTCGGCGCAGCCCTCGGCGAGCACCCGTTCGGCCACTTCCGGCGTGTTGATCCGGTTCGAGGCGACAACGGGAATGCCCACCTGCCCCATCAGCTTCTTCGTCACCCAGGTGAAGGCCGCACGCGGCACCGAGGTGGCAATGGTGGGAATGCGCGCCTCGTGCCAGCCGATGCCGGTGTTGATGATGCTGGCGCCGGCCCTTTCCACCTCGCGCGCCAGTTGCACCACCTCGTCCCAGGTGGAGCCGTCGGGCACCAGATCGATCATGCTCAGCCGGTAGATGACGATGAAATCCTCGCCGACGGCCCCCCGCACCCGGCGCAGCACCTCCAGTGCCAGGCGCATGCGGTTCTCGTAAGAGCCGCCCCAGCGGTCGGTGCGCCTGTTGGTATGGGTGACGAGAAACTGGTTGATGAAATATCCCTCCGAGCCCATCACCTCCACCCCGTCGTAGCCGGCCTCGCGGGCCCGCGCCGCGGCGGTGGCGAAATCGGCGATCTGCTTCTCGATCCCGGCTTCGTCCAGCTCTTTCGGGGTGAATGGGGAAATCGGGGATCTGATGGCCGAAGGGGCGACGCATTCGGGCGAGTAGGCATAGCGGCCCGCATGAAGGATCTGCATGGCGATCCTGCCGCCTTCTTCGTGCACCCGCTCCGTCACCAGCCGGTGGTTGGCGATGTCCTCTGCCGTGAACAGCCCCGCCGCGCCGGGAAACACCCCGCCCTCGCGGTTGGGTGCCATCCCGCCGGTGACCATCAGCCCCACCCCGCCGCGCGCCCGCTCGGCGTAGAATTCGGCCACGCGGTTCCAGTCCCCGGTTTCTTCCAGGCCGGTGTGCATGGACCCCATCAGCACCCGGTTCTTCAGGGTGGTGAAGCCGAGATCGAGCGGGGCGAGAAGATGCGGATAGCAGGTCATGGCTGTCTCCTTCGCGCGGGGAACCACTCCCGGGGGATAACCGGGCCCTGCCGCGCATGTCACGCAAGACGCAACGTCAGGCCGGCCGCCCGCGCCGCGGCAGGGTCAACCGCTTTCGCGGCAGTGCCGCCGGAAGGCCTTTTTCAGCATGTCGAGTTCGGCCCGCAGCAGCGCGAGCTCGGCCCGGATGTCCTCTTCCGGCGGTTCGCCGCCCTGCAGGACGAAGGCTGCCAGCTGCGCGCCGCTTTCCCGGTCGCTGATCAGGAACACCTGCACGCCGTCATTCAGCGTTTCTGGCGGCACCGGCACGCGCAGCAGCCATTGCCCCGGCGCGTCCGGGGCTTCCTGCAGCTCATGGGCGATCGGCTGTTCCCGGTGCATGACCTCGATCTCCGGCGCGCGCCCGCTCCCGGAAGCATCGCGCAGGACACCTTCCCAGACGCCGGAAGCCAGCCGCGTGTGCTCGATCTCGAAATTCGCCATGTCCCCTCCTCAGCATGCCCCCTTCTCAGAATGCGGCCCGCGGGCGGCGCGAAAAGGTGATGTCGCGCAGATGGATCCGGTTCATCCGGGGGCTTTCGAAGATCAGATCTACCCAGGCCCTTTCCAGCCGCTTTTCGTTCATGCTGGTATAGGCCAGGTCGAAGTCGATTTCCGATTTTCCGTAGGTGAACTGCAGCTCGCGCACGAGCTGCTCGCTGTTGGGGCCGTGGCGGATGTTCAGCCGCGCGAAGATCTCGAGCGGCTGTTCCATCTCGGCGACGAGGCCCATGCGCAGCAGGTGGCGGCGGGTGAGTCCCTGCAGGGCCTGCCCCGGAAGGTCGAGAACCAGCGAAAGAAAGCTGCCTTCAAATCCGAACACGTCGAGGACAAGCCCGAATGGCGCCAGATCGTCGGTGCGGGTGTTGCGCAGCTGGCGCAGGCTCAGCTCGGCGAGGGGGCAGTCGTGGAAAACGCGCAGCGAGTCGCCGATCCCCTCGCGGAGGCGGATCGCGGCGATGCCCGGAGGGCGGAGCGGGCCGCGCCAGGGCTGCGGGCGCCAGGTCCAGTCGGTATGCAGAGGTTTCTCGATCGTATCGGATCCGATCAGGGGCAGGGCCAGACGGCCGTCGGCTTCGTGGATCACCCGGTCGAGTCGCCGGCGCAGCTGCCCGGCCTGCCGCCGCAGGCGGCGCAGTTCGAACAGCGCGGCAGTGCGGACTTCCCGGCCGGCCCGTTCCCAGCGCCGCATGGCGCGCCGGTGCAGGATGCCATCCAGAAGATTCCGCACACGCCCTGCCATGTCAGCCCGAACCTCCGGAATTGTCCGACCGGCTCATCTTGAAGCAGACGGGTTTCCCGATTGCAAACATTGCGGGTTTCACGCCGGCGGGGGCCATGTCACGTTTTCTCCGCCGTGTTTCGCGCCGGCTCCGGGTTCGCCTTCCGGAGCTGGCGAACGAAGTCCAGCAGCAGGAGACGCGCTTCGGCGTCTTCCATCGGCCCCGTTTCGTAGCCGATGACGCTGAGAGTCACGATCCGCTCCCGCAGCGGGAACAGCGCCCGCCAGTATTCCCGGTGCAATCCGGCCTTCCTGCCGGCGCTGCTGTCGGACAGGTGGATCAGCAGGGCATCCTCCTGCCTGTCGGTGCCCAGGATCCGCACCGAGCTGGCCTGTCCGTTGCGTGCCAGCGCCGCGCGCCCCCGTTCCGAGCGGAAGAATTCCGGCAGCCTGTCCTGTGCACGTTCGAGGCTTGCCGCCGCCGGTTCCGAGACCGTTGCCGTCAGAATCGCCGGGCGGGCCGGGGCCGGAGCCGCGGGGTTTCCGGAAATGGCGGCACAGCTCCCAAGAAGAACGAATTCTCCCCGCGCGTCCCGGTGCAGGGAGCGCCGGTCGATGCAGAACCCCGCCGGGCCGGCGACCACCACCGCGCCTCCGGCCACCGTAACCTCTGCCGGAGGCACGCCGAACGGTCCGCTCCCCGTGCCGCAGCCGGCCAGGACCAGCACGAGGATGCCGCTCCGGAGGCGGCGGGCGCGTTCAGAGATCCATGTAGATATGGCGTTCCTTCCGGGCGCCGGGGTGCGTGACGGCACCATATTTCGTCGGCCCGACGAGCCGGGCGAATTTCCACAGCGCGCCACTGGTGTATATGTTTTCACGCGGTCCTGCCCATTCTGCCTTGCGGGCGGCCAGTTCCTCGTCGCTGAGCGCGACCGACAGCTCGCCCCTGATCGCGTCGATGGTAATCACGTCGCCATCGCGGAGCAATGCGATCGGCCCGCCATGTGCGGCCTCGGGCCCCACGTGACCGACGCAGAAGCCGCGCGTGGCGCCGGAAAACCGCCCGTCGGTGATCAGCGCGACCTTCCTGCCCATGCCCTGCCCGGACAGCGCCGCCGTGGTGGCCAGCATCTCGCGCATGCCGGGGCCGCCGGCGGGGCCCTCGTTTCGGATCACGATGACTTCGCCCTCCTCGTATGCGCGTGCCTTGACCGCTTCAAAGGCGTCCTCCTCGCATTCGAACACCCGGGCCGGACCCGTGAACACCTGATCTTCCGCCGCCATGCCTGCAACCTTCACGATCGCTCCGTCCGGGGCCAGGTTGCCCTTCAGCCCGACCACGCCGCCGGTGGCCGAGAGCGGCGTCTCGACCGGGTGGATCACCCTGCCGTCGGCTTCTCTCTGCACCATGTCCAGCTCTTCACCGATGCTGCGGCCGGTGACTGTCAGGCAGTCTTCGTGGATCAGCCCGGCCTTGCGCAGCTCCTTCATCACCACCGGCACGCCGCCGGCCTCGTAGAGATCCTTCGCCACATACTGTCCGCCGGGCTTGAGGTTCACGAAATAGGGCGTGTCGCGGAAGATCTCGCACACGTCGTCAAGGTCGAAGTCGATCCCGGCCTCATGGGCGATCGCGGGCAGGTGCAGCCCGGCATTGGTGGAGCCGCCGGTGCAGGCCACCACCCGGGCGGCGTTCTCCAGCGACTTGCGGGTCACGATGTCGCGCGGGCGGATGTTCCTTTCCAGAAGTTTCATCACCGCCACTCCGCTGGCTTCGGCATACTGGTCGCGGCTTTCGTAAGGTGCCGGCGCGCCGGAAGAGTTCGGCAGCGCCAGTCCGATCGCCTCGGATACGCAGGCCATGGTGTTGGCGGTGTACTGCCCGCCGCAGGCCCCGGCCGAGGGGCAGGCGACGCGTTCGAGTATCTCCAGCTCGGCCGCGCTCATGCTGCCTGCCTGATGTTTTCCGACGCCTTCGAACACGTCCTGTACGGTCACGTCCCTGCCGTCCAGACGCCCCGGCAGGATCGAGCCGCCGTAGATGAACACGCTTGGCACGTTCAGGCGCACCATCGCCATCATCATCCCCGGCAGGCTCTTGTCGCAGCCGGCCAGCCCGACCAGCGCATCGTAGCAATGGCCGCGCATGGTCAGCTCGACGGAATCCGCGATCGCCTCGCGGCTGGCCAGCGAAGCGCGCATCCCCTCGTGCCCCATGGCGATGCCGTCGGTGACGGTAATGGTGGTGAATTCACGCGGGGTGCCGGATGCGGCCTTGACCCCGAGCTTCACGGCCTGGGCCTGGCGGTCGAGCGCTATGTTGCAGGGCGCGGCCTCGTTCCAGCAGGTCGCCACCCCCACCAGCGGCTGGGCGATCTCCGCGTCGCTCAGCCCCATCGCATAAAGATAGGAGCGGTGCGGCGCCCGTTCGGGGCCCTCTGTCACATGGCGGCTGGGAAGGCGTGACTTGTCGATCCTGTTCTTCGGCGTATTCGGCATGGGGTTCCCCGTTTGTCGGATTTCGCCATTCGCAATAGAGCGGCTTCGGGTGATGCACAAGCCTTGGGCGCCTTGGACGGGGCGCATTGCTTCCGGCCGCCCCCGGCGTTATCCCTGTCCGAAAGACGGGAACCGGGAGATGACGAACGCGCGGTTCGATCGCTATGTCGCGCCGGCTCGCGCGCGACCGCAGCTCTGGCGGCTGGTCGGCGGGGTGGTCCTGATCGGGGCCGCCTATCTGCTGGGGGTCATGGCCGTCTTCGCCGGAGCCGGTTTCGCGCTCGGGCCCGAAAGGGCGCAGCGCCTCGCCGCATCGCTGGCCGCGCCCGACACGCCGGCGGCCGTCCTGCTGCTGCTGGCCACCTTTCCGGGGGCCGCTCTGGGGGCCTTTCTGGCTGTCCGCCTGCTGCACCGGCGTGCGCCGGCAACGCTGTTCGGCCCCGCGGCCGCGGTGCGGCGCGATTTCGCCGGCGCCGTCGCCATCACCCTGGCGCTGGCGGTGGCCTACCTGGCCGCTTGGGGGCTGGCCTTCGATCCGGTTCCCAACCGGCCTTTCGCCTCCTGGCTGGGCTGGCTGCCGCTGCTTCTGGTCGGGCTTCTGATCCAGACCGGAACCGAAGAACTGATCTTCCGCGGCTACCTGCAGCAGCAGCTGGCCGCGCGTTTCCGGGCGCCGCTGATCTGGATGGTGCTGCCCTCTCTGGGTTTCGCCGTGCTGCATTTCGACCCGTCGCAGCCCGCATTTGTCAATGCCTATGCGATTGCCGCCACCGCGCTGTTCGGCATCCTTGCCGCCGATCTGACACGGCGCACCGGCAATATCGGCGCCGCCTGGGGGCTGCACTTCGTCAACAACCTTCTGGCGGTGGGGATTCTGGCACTCGACGGTTCGATCACCGGGCTGGCGCTTCATGTCACCCCCTACGATCTTGCCGGGATCGCGGAACATCCGCTGCTGCTGCTGGCCGACATGCTGGCCACGCTTGTCGCCTGGGCGGTGCTGTGCCGCCTGCTCGGGCGCTGATTGCAATTCGGCGCCCGGAGGATTATCTCGGGGCCGACACCATGAAGGCCAGGGCCCGCGATGAACTGGATCTCCAACTACGTCCGCCCCAAGATCAACTCGCTGTTTTCGCGTCGCGAGACGCCGGACAACCTGTGGACCAAATGCCCCGAATGCGGCACCATGCTGTTCCATCGCGAGCTTGCGGAAAACCTCAGGGTCTGCACCAGCTGCGACCATCACATGCAGATCAGCCCGCGCGAGCGCTTCAAGGCATTGTTCGACGGAGGGATCTTCACCGAGATCGACGTGCCCGAGCCGGTGCAGGATCCGCTGGGTTTCCGCGATCAGAAGAAATACCCGGACCGGCTCAAGGCGGCGCAGAAGGCCACCGGAGAGAAGGAGGCGATGCTGGTGGCCGAAGGCGAGATCGGCCGCACCCCGGTCGTTGTCGCCGCGCAGGACTTTTCCTTCATGGGCGGTTCGATGGGCATGTATGTGGGCAATGCCGTGCTCGCGGCCGCCAGGCGCGCCATCGACCGCAAGCGCCCGCTGATCCTGTTTTCCGCCGCCGGCGGCGCGCGGATGCAGGAGGGCATCCTGTCGCTGATGCAGATGCCGCGCACCACGGTGGCGGTGCAGATGCTCAAGGAGGCGGGCCTGCCCTATATCGTGGTGCTGACCCATCCCACCACCGGTGGCGTTACAGCCTCCTACGCGATGCTCGGCGACATTCAGATCGCCGAACCCAACGCGCTGATCTGCTTTGCCGGGCCGCGGGTGATCCAGCAGACCATCGGGGAAAAGCTGCCCGAGGGCTTCCAGCGGGCCGAATACCTGCTTGATCACGGCATGCTCGACCGGGTGACGCACCGCAAGAACCTGCGCGACGAGCTGATCTCGATCACCCGGATGCTGCTGCGGGAAACCCCGCCGATCAAGGGCGATCTCGCGGCTCCCGCCCAGGCGCCGGCGGAAGCAGGCAAGTGAACCGCACGGCATCGGACGTCATCCTGGAAAGGATGATGTCGCTGCACCCCAAGATCATCGATCTGACGCTCGACCGGATGCGGCCCCTGCTCGAAAGGCTGGGCCATCCCGAACGCGCGCTGCCGCCGGTGATCCACATCGCCGGCACCAATGGCAAGGGCTCGACCCAGGCGATGATCCGCGCCGGCCTCGAAGCTGCGGGCAAGCGGGTGCATGCCTATACATCGCCGCATCTCGCCAGGTTTCACGAACGCATCCGTCTGGCCGGAGACCTGATCAGCGAGGATGATCTCGCTGCCACTCTCGATGAGGTTGCACAGGCAAACGGCGACACCCCGATCACCTATTTCGAGATCACCACCATCGCCGCGTTTCTGGCCTTTTCGCGCCACCCGGCCGACTGGCTGCTGCTCGAAGTCGGGCTTGGCGGACGCTTCGATGCCACCAACGTGGTCGAGACCCCCGCCCTGACCATCATCACACCGGTTTCCATCGACCATCAGCAATACCTGGGCGAAACGCTCGCGGAAATCGCCGGCGAAAAGGCCGGCATTCTCAAGCGCGGGGTGCCCTGCGTCACCGGCCCGCAACCCGAAGAGGCGATGGAGGCAATCGAAGCGCAGGCCGCCCGCCTGGGTGCGCCGCTTGTCGCGCATGGCCAGCACTGGCACGTCCGGGAAGAACGCGGCCGGCTGGTCTTTCAGGACGAAACCGGCCTGCTCGACCTGCCGTTGCCCAACCTGATCGGCGCGCATCAGGTGGACAATGCCGGTGCCGCGCTCGCGGCGCTGCGCCACCTGGGGTTCGGTGAGGACAGTTGCGAAGCCGCCATGACGGGTGCGCAATGGCCGGCCAGGTTGCAGCGACTGCGGCGAGGGCCGCTGGTGGAAGCTGCCGGGAACGGCGAACTCTGGCTTGACGGCGGGCACAATGCTGCGGCCGGAAAAGCGCTCGCCGAGGCGCTCACCCGCCTGCCGCCGCGCCCCTCGACCCATCTGATCTGCGGCATGCTCAGAACCAAGGACATATCCGGCTACCTGCGTCCGCTGCGCGCGGTGGCCGAGCGGCTGCATGCGGTATCGATCCCCGGAGAAAACGCCACCCTCCCCGCCGAAGAAACCCGCGCGGCGGCCGAGAGCGTCGGCTTCGATGCGCGGGTTGCAGCCGATGTCGGCGCGGCGGTCGCGCAGATCGCGCGCACCGACCCGAATCCCCGCATCCTGATCTGCGGCTCGCTCTATCTCGCCGGCCGCGTGCTGCGCGAAAACGGCTGAGCCTGCCGGGCTTCTGCCGTCAGGGAGCACGCTCGGGGGCGAATGCCTGCCGCGCGCGGGCAGAGGGGGCAAGACAGCCCCTTCCGACACCGCCCCGGCCGTGCGCGCTTTCAGAGGGTCGGGCGGCGTCGGGCACGGGCCGGGCTCAGGCGGTTGACGCTCCCCATTCAGCGGACTGCATCTCGCGCAGACGGCTGGCCGTGCGCTCGAATTCGAAGCTGCCGGACCCTTCGGCATACAGCCGCTCCGGCTCGGCCGCCGCGCTGACGACCAGCCGCACCTTCGCTTCGTAGAGCGCGTCGATCAGCGTCACGAATCGGCGCGCCTCGTTGTGGTTTTCGCGCCCCATCAGCGGCACGTCCTCCAGGATCAGGACCCGCACCGCCTCGGCCAGCGCCAGATAGTCCGCGGCCCCCAGTGGCTGGCCGCAAAGCTCCCGGAACGCGGCACGCGCAACACCGTTGTGAAACCGGCGCAAGGCAACCTCCCGGCCCTGCACATTCAGGACCAGCGGATGTTCCCGGCCGCCGGTCAACCCCTGCCACAGCCTGTCTATTGCCGCGCGCGCGCGCTGATCGGCCGGCGTGAAATACCTGTCGGCGCCCACCATCCTGCCCTGGCGGTAATCGGTCTTCGCGGCGAGCTCGTGCACCAGCATGCGCTCCTTCAGGAGCTCGATGAAGGGCAGGAACAGACCCCGGTTCAACCCGTCCTTGTAAAGGTCGTCCGGCGGCCGGTTGGAGGTGGTGACGATCAGCACCCCGGTTTCGAACAGCAGTTCGAACAGCCGGCCGACGACCATCGCATCCGTGATGTCGCTGATCTGCATCTCGTCGAAGGCCAGCACCCGGGCGCCTGTGGCCACGGCGTCGGCAACCGGGCGCAGGGCATCCGTGACACCCTGCCTGCGCGCCGCATTCATCCCGGCATGGATTTCCTGCATGAAGGCGTGAAAATGCACCCGCCGCGCCGGCACCTGAAGCGTGGCCACGAACAGGTCCATCAGCATCGACTTGCCGCGCCCCACCCCGCCCCAGAGATACAGGCCGCGCCTGTCGTGCCGCCGCCGCCCCCTGGCCAGCAGCCTGCGCAGCCCCCCGCGCCCGGCCGCCGCCCGGTGGGCCTGCGCGCGCAGCGAGTCCAGCAGCGGCAGCACCGCCTCCTGCGCCGGGTCGCGGGCGATCTCGCCGCGCGCCAGGAGCGCGTCATATGCCTGTTGCACCGTTTCCGTCATCGCCCCCGGATAATCCGCTCCGGGCGGCAAGAAAAGATGAATGCTGTCTCCTGCGGCGGTGCTCAGGCGATCGCGGTGCGCGACTGCCGGGCGAGTTCTCCGGTCACCCACTGCATCATCGCGCGCCAGGCGATCCACAGGATCAGCGGGGTGCCGATGATCAGCCCGGCGATGATCCCGACCCGTGCGCTCGCGCCGTATCCCTTGGCCAGGGCCAGAACCTGCACGTTCAGGAATGCCGCCACCGGGAAGGTGAACGATGCCCAGACCGGCGAATAGCCGCCCCGGACCATCCAGGGAACCAGCAGGATCAGGAACGCCGCCACGACATTCCCGAGCCAGTAGAACAGGGTGAAGAACCCTTCCCACCCCAGCGTTCCGTAGCCCAGGGCGAACAGGCAGAGCGGGGCCAGGAAGATCGCGACCGATGCCCGCAGCGGGGGCGGCGGCGGGTCGTGTCTCCAGGTCAGGAGGATTCCGACCGTGATGATGACCCAGGCCATCAGCGCCGCATTGATCAGGAGGATGCTTTCGGTCACATGGCCGAGCGGAATGCCGGCGATCGGCCCGACCACGGGACCGACGAAGGTCAGATACTGGAATGTCGAGAAATGCCGCCTTTCCGGCGGATCGCGCCAGATCGCCCAGAGCACGACGGCCGAAGCGAAGATCGACATCATCACCCCGCTCCACCAGACCACCGGCACCTGAAGGCCCAGAGGCAGCAGCGCCGCGGCCAGAAGCATCATGCACATGGCTGCCGAGGCCATGCCGGCCCGGGCGGGGGGCGTGCGCATGTCCTCCATCACGACTTCGGGGCGCAGGGCGACCTTGATGAGGTAGAACAGGAGAAACCACAGGAAATACCCGGTTGACAGTGCGAGCAGGAGATTGCCGACATCCTGCGGGATCGCCGGCATCACGTCGGCCGCGTTGCGCCAGCCCAGGCCCAGGGCCATGAACCCGAGTGCAACCGGAAATATCGCGGGCGATGTCTGTCGCCAGAGCGGGGTTTCCAAGAGCATTTCCGTCCTCCCGTCGGTTGGTGGCCGTTCCGGCCGCCGGTGCCGCCGGCATATTCCGGGGCGCCGGTTCGGCCCTTCCGTTCGTCACGGGCAATTCTGCACCGAGCGGACAGGCGGATTTCAAGAAGAATTTCAAGAAAAAATGCGCCGGCCGGGCGAAAAACGCCGCGACCCCGGCCCTGCGCATCCCGTTTCGGCCGGGTTTCCCGTCTGGCGGTGGAGGTCGTCGCGCTCAAGGTGGCGCGCGCCGGCGGCGGGGGGGCGTCTGCGCGGTGGAGGTCGTTCACGAGAGCGGGCGGGTCATCCCGGTCGGCGGGCCTGCCACAGCAAGGCGCCGTCCTCGCGGCGGCGGCGCTCCACCCTGCCCAGGCGATGGAGGTGATTGACATGCGCCCTGGCCTCGACAAGGGCCAGCCCGTATTCGGCAGCCCCGATCTCGCGTCGGAAGAGCGCGCCGAAGCATTCGGCTGCCGTGCGTGCCGTCCGGAGATGTTCCAGCAGCCGTTCGAGGGCGCCGTGGTGGTTGTCGATCAGCTGGCGCAGCCGCAGCGGCAGGCCGGCAAACGGCAGCCTGTGCCCCGGCAGCACGAGCTGGTCGTCGCGGGCGTGGGTCTGCAGCCGGGTGCAGGACTCCAGCCATTCCGCCAGAGGGTCCGCTTCGGGTTCGGTGGCATAGACCCCGATATTGGGGGAAATCGTCGCCAGGAACTGATCGCCGCCGATCACCAGCCCGTCATCTTCCGACCACAGGGTGGCATGCTCCGGCGCATGGCCGTTTCCGATTCGCACCCGCCAGCGGCGGCCGCCGATTTCGATCCGGTCGCCCTCGGCGATCCGGCGGAATCCCAGCGGCAGCGGCGCCACCACATCGGCAAAGTTGAAAGGGCGTTCGCGGGCCCGGCGGGCGAGTTCTTCCGGTGCCATGCCGGAATCGCGCCAGAAGGCGAGCATCTCGGCGGTCGGGCGTTCCTGCCGGTCAAGCGTCAGCATGCGGGCGAACAGCCAGGCGGTGCGGGTGGTGACGAGCTCGGCCCCGTGCTCGGCCTGGAACCAGCCGGCCAGGCCGATGTGGTCGGGGTGGTGATGGGTCGCCAGCACCCGGCGCACCGGCCGGCCGGCCAGCGGCCCGGCCAGCGCCGCCTGCCAGATGTCGCGTCCCTTGCGGCTGTCCAGCCCGGTATCGACAACGGTCCAGCCGTCGCCGTCGTCCAGCGCGTAGACATTGACGTGATCCAGCGCCATCGGCAGCGGCAGGCGCAGCCAGAGAACGCCTTCGGCAAGTTCCACTGCCGCGCCGGCGGCGGGCGGCTCCTCTGCCGGGTAGCGCAGGGGTGCGTGGCGGGGGGTCATCCGGGGGCCAGGTCGTCGGCGCTCAGCGCATAGAGGCCACCCGCGCCCTGCCGGACCTGGGCCAGAAGGGCGGCATGTTCGGGCAGCAGGCGGGAGATGTAGAAGCTGGCCAGCCGTTCCCGCGGGCCGCCCCTGTCGGCAAGCGCGGCCTTGAGGTGGAAATGCCCCCCGAGGATCCGGGCATGGGCCCGCAGGAAGGGCACAGCACCGGCGAAACGGTCGTTCAGCCCGTCCCGGGCGAGCATCCATTCGGTGGCCTCGCGCAGGGTTTCGGCGGCCTCCCATACTCGGGACGCCATCTCCGGCAGGCAGGCGCGGGCGCTTTCGGCGGTCGCCTGTATCTCGTCCAGCAGCCGGCAGGCGGCATCGCCGCCGTCCGCCAGCTTGCGCCCCGCGAGATCCATCGCCTGGATGCCGTTGGTGCCCTCGTAGATTGCGGTTACCCGCACGTCGCGCGCATATTGCGCGGCGCCGGTCTCCTCAATGTAGCCCATGCCGCCGTGCACCTGCACGCCCAGATGTGCCACTTCGCAGCCGATATCGGTGCCGAAGGCCTTGGCAATCGGGGTCAGGAAGGCGGCGCGCGCCGCCCAGCTGTCACTGCTCGTGGCCCGGGACATGTCGGTGGCAACCGCACAGGCCAGGGCGATGGAACGCGCGGCGAAGATCTCGGCCTTCATGGTGGCCAGCATCCTGCGCACATCGGCATGATCGAAGATCGTTCCCGGTCCGCCCGCGACCGGCACCCGCCCCTGCCGGCGTTCCAGTGCATATGCCAGCGCCTGCTGGAAGGCAGCCTCGGCCTGGCCGATTCCCTGCACGCCCACTCCGAGGCGGGCGTTGTTCATCATCGTGAACATCGCCTTCAGCCCGGCGTTCGGCGCGCCGATCATCCAGCCGGTGGCGCGCTCGTATTCCATCACCGCGGTGGGCGATCCATGCAGCCCCATCTTGTGCTCCAGGCTGACCACCCTCAGGCTGTTGAGCCGGCCGGGTCTGCCCTCGGCATCGGGGATCAGCTTGGGCACCATGAACAGGCTGATCCCCCTGCTGCCCGCCGGCGCATCGGGCAGGCGGGCGAGCACCAGATGGCAGGTGTTGGCGGTGAAATCGTTGTCGGCCCAGCTGATGAAGATCTTCTGCCCCGAAATCGCGTGGGTGCCGTCGCCGTTGGGCTCTGCCTTCGTGCGCAGCGCCCCCAGATCGGAGCCTGCCTGCGGCTCCGTCAGGTTCATGGTGCCGTTCCATTCGCCGCTGATCAGTTTCGGCAGGTAGAGCGCCTTGATCTCGTCGCTCGCGTGATGCTCCAGCGCCTCGATCTGGCCCTGGGTCATCAGCGGGTTCAGCTGCAGCGCGAGGCAGGCCGAGGACATCATGTCATTGACGGCGGTGGCCAGAGTCTGCGGCAGGCCCATGCCGCCGGCCTCGGGGCTGGCGGCCATGCCGATCCAGCCGCCCTCGGCGATGGCGCGATAGCCTTCGGCAAACCCCTCGGGGGTGCGGACGGCGCCGTTTTCCAGCACGGCTCCCTGCTCGTCGCCGACCCGCTGCAGCGGTGCGAGCACCTCTTCCGACAGCCGGCCGGCCTCGTTCAGTATGGCGGCGACCAGCTCTTCTCCGACTTCGGAAAAGAGTTCGGTGCGGGAGAGCTGCTCCAGCTCCACCACATGTGCCAGCAGAAAGCGGAATTCCTTCAGCGGTGCGCGATAGCCCATGTCCTTCCTCCGCCGGTTCCCCCGGCCTCCCTTGGCATCCATGCCCGGGCCGGATAAGCAGATGCTCCGGTCCGCGCAAGCGTAACCAACGGTGCGCCCGCGGCAACAGGAACGCGACGTCACGCCGGGGCGTCGGGGAGATGTCAGGCGGGGTGACGGCACGTGAAACGGGGCGGGACGGCAACCGAAAGGCTGGCGGCGGACGAGCCCGGCATCGCCCGGGCAGCGGCACTGCTGCGCGCCGGAAGGCTGGTCGCCTTTCCGACCGAAACCGTCTATGGCCTGGGCGCGGATGCTCGCGACCAGACGGCGGTTCGGGGGATCTTCGCGGCCAAGAACCGCCCCGCCTTCAACCCGCTGATCGTGCATGTGGGCACGCTTGAGGAGGCCGCAGCCCTGGCGCGGTTCCCACCCGGAGCGCTGCGGCTGGCCCGGGCCTTCTGGCCCGGACCGCTGACGCTGGTGCTGCCGCGCGCGGCGGGCAGTGCGCTTGCCCCCGCCGTGACCGCCGGTCTGCCGAGCGTCGCCCTGAGGGTGCCGGAACATCCGCTGGCCCGTCGGTTGCTGAAGCGCTTTTCCGGCCCGCTCGCCGCCCCCTCGGCCAATCCTTCGGGGCGGATCAGCCCGACGCGGGCCGAACATGTCCTTGCGGGGCTGGGCGGGAGGATCGCGGCGGTGCTCGACGGCGGTCCCTGCGCGGTCGGGATAGAAAGCACGATCATCGGGTTCGATCCGGTCCCCGCTCTGCTGCGCCCCGGCGGCCTTCCGGCGGAAGCGGTCGAACGGTGCCTCGGCCGGACGCTCGCCGCCGTCCCCAAGGATCATGCCGGCACGCCCACGGCGCCCGGACAGCTGGCATCGCATTATGCCCCCGGCGCGGCGCTGCGGTTGAACGCGACCGATCGCCGCCCCGGCGAGCTTCTGCTCGGCTTCGGTGCGATGGAATGCGATCTCAACCTGTCTCCCGGGGGTGACCTGGCCGAGGCCGCCGCCCGGCTGTTCGATGCGCTGCGCCGGCTGGACGAGCAGGCCGGCGGGCGGGGCGGGAGGATAGCCGTCGCCCCGATCCCCGACCGCGGGCTGGGACGAGGAATCAACGACCGGCTGCGGCGGGCCGCCGCGCCCCGGCGCTGACGATCGCCCGACGGTCGGTGCCGGGCCTGCCTGCCAGCGCCTTCGCACCATGTGCACTCCATGTGCACCCTGCCGTGTGCGTTCCGGTTCCCGTTGCGCCCTTGCCGCCGGTGGCTGGCGGTCAGGTCCTGTGGATGCCGCCGAGCGTCAGGTCGGCGACCAGCCTGCAGTAGCTTTCCCGCTCCTGCGCGTTCGCACGGGCGTTCCACATGTAGAACCAGTTGAGCATTCCGAAGACCGACATGGTGACCGCGCGCAGCTTCGCTCCGTCATGGAAGAACCTGTCCGGTGCCAGCCGGCACAGGATGTCGGACATGTGCCGCACCATGTCGCGCTGGTAGTCGCGCAGGATGTTCTGCTGGGCGGGCGGAAGGGCCCCGAGCCCGCTGGCCTGCACCCGGTGTTCGTCATCCGCGCCCTCGTAGGCCAGGAGGATCTCGCAGAGGGTTTCCCGGAACTGCTCTTCCGGGCTGCGGCCTTCCGGGCGGATGGCGCAGATCCGGTCGCGCAGGCTGCACAGATGGCTGTCGAGGATGTCGAACAGCAGCGCGTTCTTGCTGGCGTAGTAGTGGTATATGTTCGCCTTCGAGATGCCGCAGGCGGCGGCGACCTGGTTCATCGAGGCCCGGTCCACCCCGTCACGGGCGAAGACCCGGGCCGCCGTCTTGAGGATCTGCCGGCGCTTTTCGTCGTGGTCCCGGGCGATGGTGCGGGCCATGTCAGCCCCTGTTCCGGTTGTCGATCACCCGCACCGCCTTGCCCTGCGAGCGCGGCACGCTGCCCGGCACGCCGACGATCACCTCGACGCTGACCCCGACGGTATCCTTGACCTTCTTCGCCAGCGTCCGGCGGGCGGCCTCGCGTGCGGATTCCTCGGCCCGGGCCGGCACCGCCTCGACCATCACGCACATGGCATCCATCCGCCCGCGCTTGTGCAGCTCGATCTGGAAATGCGGCGCCAGGCCGGGGGTGGCGAGCAGGAGTTCCTCGATCTGGGTCGGAAAGACGTTGACCCCGCGCAGGATGATCATGTCGTCGCTGCGCCCGGTGATCTTCTCCATCCTCCGCATCGGCCGCGCGGTGCCGGGCAGCAGCCGCGTGAGGTCGCGCGTGCGGTAGCGGATCATCGGCAGCCCTTCCTTGGTGAGCGTGGTGAATACCAGCTCGCCGAGTTCTCCGTCGGGCAGGGTTTCCCCCGTTTCGGGGTCGATTATCTCGGGGAAGAAATGATCTTCCCAGACATGCAGGCCGTCCTTCGTCTCGATGCATTCATTGGCCACGCCCGGCCCCATGATCTCGGACAGGCCGTAGATGTCCACCGCGTGCATGTCGAAGGCCTGCTCGACTTCCGCGCGCATGGCGTTGGTCCAGGGCTCGGCGCCGAAGATTCCCACCCGGAGCGGGCTTTCGCGCGGGTCCAGCCCCTGTTTCTGGTATTCCTCCAGGATGTTCAGCATGTAGGAGGGCGTCACCATGATCGTGCTCGGGCGGAAATCTTCGATCAGCGTGACCTGGCGGGGAGTCATCCCGCCCGAGACCGGCACCACCGTGCAGCCGAGCCGTTCCGCCCCGTAATGCGCCCCCAGGCCGCCGGTGAACAGCCCGTAGCCGTAGGCGACATGAACCACATCGCCGGGGCGCGTGCCCGAAGCGCGCAGCGAGCGGGCCATGAGATCGGCCCAGGTATCGAGATCCTTGCGGGTGTAGCCCACGACGGTAGGCTTGCCGGTGGTTCCGGAGGAGGCGTGCAGCCGCAGGATCCGTTCACGCGGGACGGCGAACATCCCGAAAGGGTAGCTGTCGCGCAGGTCGGCCTTGGTGGTGAAGGGAAAGAGGGAAAGGTCGGACAGCTGCTTCAGGTCGTCCGGGTGCACTCCGCGCGAATCGAAGCGCTGCCGGTAGAGCGGCACGTTCTCGTAGGCATGGCGCAGCGACCAGCGCAGCCGTTCCAGCTGCAGGGCGCGGATCTCGTCCACCGAGGCGGTTTCGATCGGTTCGAGCTCTTCCGGTTTCGGGGCAAGGTCCTTCATTCTGGCCTCCGATGGTCATCTTCGTCGAAGAGGGTGCCGCCGATGGCACGTGAATGGCCGCGAAAGCGGGCGATGTCCGCCCCTTCCGGGGTGGCGACGCCGACATCGTAAATGCCGTTTCTCCCCGAGACGGAGACTTCCTCGGCCGTTGCGATCAGCATGTCGCCGACCCGGGCCGGCGCGATATAGGTGATCTGGTTGAACTGGGCGACCGTCACCCGGTTGCGGCTGTTGCAGGCGAAGGCAAAGGCGCTGTCCGCCAGGGAAAAGATGATTCCGCCGTGGCAGATCCCGTGGCCGTTGGCGTGCTGAGGGCGGACCTGCAGGCGCAGCGTCGCACAGCCCTCTCCGACCGAGACCAGCTCCATCCCCAGCCATTGCGAGGCGGAATCTCCGGCCCACATGACATCGGCGGCTTTGCGGGCTCTTTCGGCGGGGGTCATCGGGGCTCCCTGGATGCATTTCCGGTACAGTCTTGTATAAACCGTCCGGTAGGTCAATAAATCCTCGTGAAGTCCTCGTGACGAAATCGCGTGACGAAATCCACGATGCGGAGAAAGCGCGGGACATGGCAGCGGATACCCCCACTTCCTCTCCGGTGCGTGTCGGCCGGAATGGCGACATCGCCTGGGTGACGATCGACAACCCCCCCGTCAACGCCACATCGACCGCGGTGCGCCGGGGCCTGATGCAGGCGGTTGCCGATGTGCAGGGGGCGCGGGTCGCGGTGCTGCGCTGCGCCGGGCGGACATTCGTGGCCGGCGGCGACATGAGCGAATTCGACCGCCCGCCGGAACAGCCGCTGCTGCCGGATGTGGTGCAGGCGATCGAGGACAGCGAAACCCCGTTTCTGGCGCTGATGCACGGCAATGTCCTGGGGGGCGGGTTGGAAATCGCCCTTGCCTGCGCCTGGCGGATCGCCGCGCGCGGCACCCGTTTCGGGCTGCCGGAAGTGAATGTCGGCCTGGTTCCCGGAGCCGGGGGCTCGCAGCGTCTGCCCCGCCTTGTCGGGATGGAAACGGCGGTGGAAATGGCCTGTCACGGCAGGGTGCTGGATGCGGAGGAGCTTGCCGAAAGGGGTGGGCTGGACATGGTTTTCGACGACCCGCCGGAAGCGGCGGCCCGCCGGTTCGTGGCCCGGCTGCCGGAGCGGCCGGTGCCGGCAAGCCGACGCGCCCCGCCCGGCACCGGGCCCGATTACTTCGCCCGGCTCCGGGCCGAGCTGGGCCGGAAGGCCCGGGGCCGGAAGGCGCCCCTGCACAACCTGCAGGCGCTCGAATGGTCTCTCCTGCCGTTCGAGCGGGGCCAGCCGAAGGAGCGCGCCCTGCACCTGGAGTTGCGCGACTCGGCGGAAAGCCGGGCGCTGCGCCACATCTTCTTTGCCGAACGTGCGGCGCTGCGCCCGGAGGAGATCGCCGGTGTCGAGCGGCGCGAGATCGCGCATGTGGCGGTCGTGGGCGGGGGGCTCATGGGCTCCGGGATCGCGGGGGCGTGCCTGCTGGCCGGCCTGGAGGTCAGCCTTCTGGAAACCGGTGCGGAAACGGCTGCGGCGGCCCGGGACAGGGTGATCGCCATTCTCGATGGTGCGCTCCGGCGCGGCAAGACCGCCCCGGCAGAACGCGCGGCGCAGGAGGCGCGGCTGCGCGTCGTGACCGACCACGAGGCGCTGGGCGGGGCCGATCTGGCGGTCGAGGCCGTGTTCGAGGATCTCGAGGTGAAACGCGCGCTGTTCCGCCGCCTGGCCCCGGTGCTCGGGCCGGAGGCGATTCTGGCGACCAATACCTCCTACCTGGATCCGCGACGGATCTTCGAGGGAATCGAGGCGCAGGAGCGCTGCCTCGGGCTGCATTTCTTCAGCCCGGCCCATGTCATGCGCCTGGTCGAGGTGATCCGCACCCCGCAGACGGGCCGCCGGGCGCTGGCCACGGCCTTCGGTCTTGTCCGCAGGCTCGGCAAGATCGGCGTCCTGGCCGGGATCTGCGACGGGTTCATCGGCAACAGGATGCTGTCGGCCTACCGGCGGCAGGCCGACTATCTGCTGGCCGACGGGGCCATGCCGCACGAGATAGATGCCGCGATGCGCGGCTTCGGCATGCCGATGGGCCCCTACGAGCTGCAGGATCTGACCGGCTTGCAGATCGCCTGGGCGAACCGCCGGCGCCAGGCGCCGCACCGGCCGGCCGAAGAACGCTACGTGCCGATTGCCGACCGGCTGTGCGAGGCGGGGCGGCTGGGGCAGCGCAGCGGGCGCGGCTGGTATCGCTACGAGGCAGACGCGCGCACGCCGCAGCGCGACCCCGAGGTCGAGCAGCTGATCATCCGCTATCGCGCCGAGGCCGGGATCCGCCCCCGGGAATTTTCCGCCGAGGAGATCGCTTCCCGCATGGTTGCCGTCCTTGTCAACGAAGGGGCGCTGATCGTCGAGGAGGGAGTCGCCCGCACACCGGACGATGTAGATGTGGTGAAGGTGCACGGTTACGGCTTTCCGCGCTGGCGGGGCGGGCCGATGCATCATGCCGGGGCGGTCGGGAGAGATGTCGTTGCCGGGGTCATGGCGGATGTCGTCCGCCAGAGCCCCGGTTCCTGGAAACTGTCGCGCCTGCTGGCACCGCCGGCCGGCGCCGGCGCATGACGCAGACGGAGGCTGCGATGGCGGTCAGGAAGGTCCACAGTCTTGCCTGCGGCGCGTGGGTGGCACCGGGAAAGGACGCCCGCCCGGTCTTCAGCGCGGTTACCGGCCGGCAGGTCGCACTTGTCGGCGGCGGCGCTGCGGATGTCGGCGCGATGCTCGAATTCGCCCGGACCCGCGGCGGGCCGGCCCTGCGCGCGATGACGTTTCACGACCGGGCGCGCATGCTGAAGGCGCTGGCGCAGCACCTGTCCGAGCACAAGCGGCCGCTGTACGAGCTGGCCCATGATACGGGCGCCACCCCGGCCGACAGCCGGATCGACATCGACGGCGGGATCGGCACGCTGTTCGTGATCGCATCGAAGGGACGGCGGGAAATGCCGGATGGCCGGGTCTTCGTGGACGGGCAGCCCGAACAGTTGAGTCGGGGCGGCAGCTTCATGGGGCTCCATGTCTGCACGCCGCTGCAGGGGGTGGCGGTTCACATCAACGCGTTCAACTTTCCGGTCTGGGGGATGCTGGAAAAGCTTGCTCCGACCCTGCTGGCCGGGGTTCCGGCAATCGTGAAACCGGCCACGGCCAGCTGCTATGTGACCGAGGCCTGCGTGCGCCTGATCGCGGAAAGCGGCATCCTGCCCGAAGGTGCGCTGCAGATGATCGCCGGCGGCACCGGCGACCTTCTGGACCGGCTGGGCGGGCAGGATGTGGTCAGCTTCACCGGCTCGCGCGAGACCGCGCTCCGGTTGCGCGCCACCCCGAACATCCTTGCCGGATCGGTTCGCTTCATTGCCGAGCAGGACAGCCTGAATGCCTCGATACTGGGGCCGGACGTGGCCCCCGGAAGCACCGAGTTCGGGCTGTTCGTCAGCGAGGTCAGGCGCGAGATGACGGTGAAGGCGGGGCAGAAATGCACCGCCATCCGCCGGGTGATCCTGCCGGAGCCCCATGTGGATGCCTTCATCGCCGATCTGACGGCACAGCTGGAGCGGGTGCGGGTGGGCAATCCGCGGGCGGAGGGCGTGGACATGGGGGCGCTGATCTCGGTGGCACAGAAGGCGGATGTGCTGGAGGCGGTGCGGACCCTGAGCCGGGAGGTCGAGCCCGTCTTCGGCAACCCCGACGACTTTCCGGTGGTGGAGGCAGACCGGGAAAAGGGGGCCTTCCTGCCGCCGATGCTGTTTTTCTGCGCCGATCCGGACCGGGCGCGGCGGGTGCATGATACCGAGGCCTTCGGGCCGGTTTCGACGGTCATGGGCTATCGCGACCTGGAGCACGCGGTGGAACTCGCCAACCGGGGCGAGGGGTCTCTGGTGGCTTCGGTCGTCACCGCATCGGGCAGGGTCGCCCGCGAAGTGACCCTGCGCGCCGGAGCCTATCACGGACGGCTGTATTTCAACAATGCCCGTTCGATGGCCGAGGCGACAGGCCACGGCGCGCCCCTGCCGCACATGGTGCATGGCGGCCCCGGCCGCGCCGGCGGCGGCGAGGAACTGGGCGGCATCCGGGGTGTGCTGCATTACATGCAGCGCACCGCCCTGCAGGGCAGCCCCGACATCCTGAGCGCGATCAGCGACAGCTGGTTGCCCGGCGCCGGGCAGCCGGCACCGCCGGCGCATCCCTTCCGCCTGCGGTTCGACGCTCTCCGCATCGGCCAGACACTGCATACGGAAAGCCGCCGGATCGCTCTGGAGGACATCGAGCATTTCGCCCGGTTCACCGGCGATCTTTTCTATGCACACATGGACGAGGATGCCGCCGCCGCCAACCCGTTCTTTCCCGGCCGGGTGGCGCATGGCTATCTTCTCCTGTCCTTTGCCGCCGGGCTGTTCGTCGATCCGGCGCCGGGGCCGGTTCTGGCGAATACCGGGCTTGACGGCCTGCGCTTCCTGAAGCCCGTCGTGCCGGGAGACAGCATCCGGGCGAGCCTGACCGTCAAGCGCAAGACCCGTCGCAACGACGATTACGGAGAAGTGCGCTGGCATGTGACCCTGAAGAACCAGGATGACGAGACGGTTGCCGAATACGAACTGCTCACCATGGTGGCATCCTGAACGGGCAGGCCGGTTCTGGCGCCCGACCGGGATTGGCGCTATTGCGGGGACATGTCGGGAGAAGGGAACAACCGGGCAGATCGCGTGATCGGTCTGCTGGCCGGGCTGGGGCCGCTTCGGGTCTGGTCGGTGGTGATCACGATTTTCGGCGATCACGCGCGCTGTGCGGAAGACGAGATCCCGGCCCGGCAGCTGCGTCGGCTCGTGGCGCGGCTGGGAATTCGTGACGATGCGCTGCGGGTCGCCCTGCACCGGCTGAAGAACGACGGCTGGATCATTGCCCGGAGGTCCGGGAGGACCAGCTCCTACCGGCTGACGGCGCGCGCCTTCGCCGAATGCGCCGCCGCCCGGCCGCGGATCTATGCCGCCGCGGCAGGGGCGGGGTGCGATCCGGTGGTGATCGTGGCGCCGCCGGGAAAGGGGGCATGGCCCCGGGGTGATGACGACAGGGATTCCCCCGGCGCGCTGCGCCGGCTCGCGCCGCGGATCCATGTCGGCTGCCGGGGAGCGGTGCCTCCGGAGGACTGCCTCGTTGCGCCCCTGACGGGAGAGCCGCTGCCCCTGTGGTTCCGGCAGCGGATGGCGCCGCGGGAGCTTGTGGAGGGCTACGCACGCCTGGAGGCCGCGCTGCGGGAAGTTGTGGGCCTGCTCGGTTCTGCGGCCGGGGGGCTGCCGGCCGACGGGCGCAATGCGCTGCGCGTGCTGACGATACACCGCTGGCGACAGCTTCTTCTGCGCCACCCGGACTTGCCCGAGAGCTTCTTTCCGCCGGGCTGGCAGGGGGAGAGCTGCCGGCGGCACGTGCGGGAGATCCTGCGCGCGCTGCCGGCGCTGGAATTCGACGATCCGGCGCCGGCTTGAACCGCCCGGGCAATTGCGGCACTACGGAAGCAGGCTGTTACGGGGTCATCGCGTGAGCAGAAAAACCGCCAGGTCCGCCCGGCGCCCCCTGACGCTGCGGGACGTGTCCGAGGCTTCCGGTGTCAGCGAGATGACCGTCTCGCGGGTGCTGCGCAACCGGGGGGACGTTTCGGCGGCCACCCGGGCGCGGGTGCTGGAAGCGGCGCGCGCCCTGGGCTATGTACCGAACAAGATTGCCGGTGCGCTGGCCTCGCAGCGGGTCAATCTCGTTGCGGTGGTGATCCCCTCGTTGTCGAACATGGTCTTCCCGGAGGTGCTCGGCGGGATCACCCGCATCCTTGACGAGACCGGGCTGCAGCCGGTTGTAGGGGTTACCCATTACAGCCCCGAGCGCGAGGAGAAGGTGCTTTACGAAATGCTGTCCTGGCGTCCCTCGGGGGTGATCGTCGCCGGGCTGGAACACAGCGAGGCCAGCCGGGCGATGCTGCGCGCCGCCGGGGTCCCGGTCGTCGAGATCATGGATACGGACGGCGAGGCGATCGATGCCGCCGTGGGCATTTCCCACCGCCGGGCCGGGCGCGAGATGGCGCAGGAGATCCTGGCCGCCGGCTACCGGAAGATCGGCTTTCTCGGCACCAAGATGCCTCTGGATCATCGGGCCCGGAAGCGTTTCGAGGGGTTCACCGAGGTTCTGGCCAGGGCGGGGGTGGAGATTGCGGCGCGGGAGTTCTATTCTGGCGGTTCGGCGCTCGCGAAGGGGCGCGAGATGACCGCCGCCATCCTCGCGCGCCGGCCGGATCTCGACTTCATCTACTATTCGAACGACCTGATCGGCGCCGGCGGGCTGCTCTACTGCCTGGAGCAGGGCTTCGACATTCCCGGTCGGATCGGCCTGGCAGGCTTCAACGGAGTCGAGCTGCTGCAGGGCCTGCCTCGCCGGCTGGCCACGATGGATGCCTGCCGGCAGGAGATCGGGGAAAGGGCGGCCGCGATCATCGCCGCTCGTATCGCCGGCCGGGGGGCGCCCGACGGGCCGGTGGTGACGCTGACCCCGCGGCTGGATCCGGGAGACACCCTGCGCCGCGACACGGGCGCCGGCCCCGGCGGCTGACGCAACGACTCCCTTGACCCGGCCCGCCGGGTGCAAAAGAAAGTCCGGGTCGGAAACCCAGGTGAACAGGCAGGCAGATGACGGCAGACACCGCCCCAGGCGCAGCACCCCCGGAGCCGATCGCCGACCTGTTCATCATCGGCGGCGGGGTGAACGGCTGCGGCATCGCCCGCGATGCCGCCGGGCGGGGCATGTCGGTTGTCCTTGCCGAGCAGGGCGATCTTGCACAGGGCACTTCCTCTGCCGCGACCAAGCTGTTCCACGGCGGGCTGCGCTATCTCGAATACTACGAGTTCCGCCTGGTGCGCGAAGCCCTGATCGAACGCGAGACCCTGCTGCGGGCGATGCCGCATATCAGCTGGCCGCTGCGCTTCGTCCTGCCGCACCACAAGGGGCTGCGCCCGCGCTGGCTGATCCGGCTGGGGCTGTTCATCTATGACCACCTCGGTGGGCGGAAGATCCTGCCGCCGACCCGCACCCTGGATCTGCGCCGCCACCCCGCCGGGGCGCCGCTGAAGCCCGAATTCGTGACCGGGTTCGAATATTCCGACTGCTGGGTGCAGGATGCCCGGCTGGTCGTCCTGAACGCCCGCGATGCCGCCGAGCGCGGTGCCAGGATACTGACCCGCCACCGGGTGAGCCGGGCCGAGCGGCAGGGCGGGCACTGGGTGATTTCCGTCGATGACCTGACGCGGGGCGGCACCCGGCATTTCCGCGCCCGATGCCTCGTCAATGCCGCAGGCCCCTGGGTCGGCGAGGTGATCGCCCGGATAGAGGGCGCCGACACGCGCGAGCGGGTCCGCCTGGTGCGCGGCAGCCATATCGTCACCCGGCGGCTGTTCGCACACGACCAGCCCTACATCCTCCAGGGCGATGACGGGCGGGTCGTCTTCGCAATCCCGTATGAGGAGGATTTCACCCTGATCGGCACCACCGATGTCGATCACGAGGCCCCGCCGCAAGAGGCCCGCTGCACGGATGCCGAGCGGGACTACCTGTGCACCTTCGTCTCCGGATACTTCCGCCGGCCGGTGCGCCGGGAAGACATCCTGTGGGACTTTTCCGGCGTGCGCCCGCTGTATGACGACGGCGCCTCCTCGGCGACCGAGGCCACCCGCGACTACGTGCTCTCGCTCGACGGTTCGGCCGCGCCGCTGCTGAACGTCTTCGGCGGCAAGATCACCACCTACCGCCGGCTGGCCGAGGCGGCGCTGGACAGGATCGGCGAGGTCATGGTGCTGCCGGGGGGCAGGTGGACGGCTGGCGTGCCGCTGCCGGGGGGCGATTTCCCGGTTGACGGCGCGCCGGACCTGGAAGCTGCGCTTCGGGCCGACTACCCGTTTCTTTCGCCTCCCTGGGCCCGTCGGCTCGTGCGCTGTTACGGCACCGAAGCGCGTGCCATCCTCGGCCGGGCCCGCAGGGCGGAAGAGCTGGGCGTCGACTTCGGTGCAACGCTTACCGAAGCCGAGCTGCGCTGGCTCGTGGAGCGGGAATTCGCCGTTACCGCCGAAGACATCCTGTGGCGGCGCACCAAGCTGGGGCTGCGCATGGGTCCGGCCGGGCGCGCGGCCCTGCAGGAGTGGCTGGAAAGGCGGGGCGGAACGAAGGAGGAAATGCCATGACGCATCTGCTGGCCATCGACCAGGGCACGACATCCACCCGGGCCATAGTCTTCGATGAAAGCTTGCGCGTCACCGGCGTGGCCCAGCAGGAGTTTCCCCAGCATTTCCCGCGCTCGGGCTGGGTCGAGCATGACCCGGAAGACATCTGGCGCAGCACGCTTCAGACCTGCCGCGATGCGATCGGAAGCCTTCCGGGCGGGGCCGGCGATGTCGCGGCCATCGGCATCACAAATCAGCGCGAGACCACGCTTGTGTGGGATGCGCAGAGCGGCGAATGCATCTACCGGGCCATCGTCTGGCAGGACAGGCGCACCGCCGATACCTGCCGCGCGCTGAAGGAGCGCGGGCTGGAAGAGATGATCTCGGCGCGCACGGGCCTGTTGCTGGATCCGTATTTCTCGGCCACCAAGATCGGCTGGATCCTCGACAACGTGTCCGGTGCCCGCGAACGCGCCGAAGCCGGGCGGCTGCGCTTCGGCACCGTTGACAGCTACCTGATCTGGCGGCTGACCGGCGGGGCGGTGCATGCCACCGATGCCACCAATGCGGCGCGCAGCATGCTGTTCGACATCGGCCGCGGAATCTGGGATGCCGAGATCTGCGCGGAATTCGGCGTGCCGTTGTCCATGCTGCCCGAGGTGCGTGACTGTGCCGCCGATTACGGACACACCGATGCGGGGCTTTTCGGCCGTTCCATCCCGATCCTCGGAGTGGCGGGAGATCAGCAGGCTGCCGCCATGGGGCAGGCCTGTTTCGCGCCCGGGATGATGAAGTCCACCTACGGAACGGGCTGTTTCGCACTGCTCAATACCGGCACCGAACTGGTGCGCTCGCGCAACCGGCTGCTGACCACCATCGCCTGCCAGCTCGACGGGCGGCGCAGCTATGCGCTGGAAGGCTCGATCTTCATCGCCGGGGCGGTGGTGCAGTGGCTGCGCGACGGGCTCGGGATTCTCCGGGATGCCGCCGAAGCCGGGGCCCTGGCCGAGCGGGCCGACCGGGGGCAGCAGCTCTATCTGGTGCCCGCCTTTACCGGCCTCGGCGCGCCCTACTGGGATGCCGACGCGCGCGGTGCGATCTTCGGGCTGACCCGCGCCACCGGCCCGGCAGAGCTGGCCCGCGCGGCGCTGGAAAGCGTCGGCTACCAGACCCGCGACCTGCTGGAGGCCATGCGGGCCGACCTGGGGGAAGGCGGGGCCGCAAGCGGGCGGCTGCGGGTCGATGGCGGGATGTCGGCCTCCGACTGGGCGATGCAGTTCCTGGCCGATATTACCGGGGTGCCGGTGGACCGGCCCGCGGTTCTGGAAACCACGGCGCTGGGGGCGGCGTGGCTGGCCGGGATGCGGGCCGGGATCTGCCCCGGTCGGGAAGAGTTCGCCCGCAGCTGGGAGGCCGAGCGGCGCTTTGCTCCGGTAATGGCGGAGGAAACCCGCGAGACAAGATATGCCGGCTGGAAGGACGCGGTGGCCCGAACGCTCAGCAACAGGGGCTGATTCTACAGCCTGTCGCGCAGCGAGAACCAGACCATCGCCAGCACCAGCAGCGGCCAGCGCAGGGCGGCACCGCCGGGGAAGCGGGGTGTCGGCACGCTGGCCATCAGGTCGAAGTTTCCGGCCTGCCCGGCGATCGCTTCCGCGGCGATCCTGCCGCCCAGCGTTGCCAGGGCGACCCCGTGGCCGGAATAGCCACCGGCGGTGAGGACATTGCCGGCGAGCCGGTCGAAATAGGGCATCCGGTTCAGCGTGATCCCCAGCGTGCCGCCCCAGGCGTGATCGATGCGCACCTCCTGCAGCTGCGGAAAGATCCGGCCCATCGGCCGGCGCACCTTGGCAGCGATGTCCCCGGGAAAGCGGTATCCGTAGCTTTCGCCGCCGCCGAACAGCATCCGCCGGTCTTCCGACAGGCGGAAGTAGTTGATCACGAACCGGCTGTCGGCGACCGCGTGGTTTTCGCGCAGAAGTTCCCGGGCCAGACCTTCGTCCAGAGGTTCCGTGGCCACGATGAAGTTGTTGATCGGCATCACCCTGGCCGCAACCCGACCGCTCAGCCTGCCGATATAGCCGTTGCAGGCCAGGAGCACGAAATCGGCCGAAACCGTTGCCCGTGGCGTGCGGATACATGCGGGGGAGCCCTGCGAAAAGTCACTGACACGGGTGTTTTCGAAGATCCTTGCGCCGGCGGCAGCCGCTGCCCGGGCCAGTCCCAGCGCATATTTCAGCGGGTGGAGGTGACCGCCCCCCATGTCGAGCACCCCGCCGAAATAGGCAGGCGAACCGACCAGGTGGCGCAGTTCCTCGCGCTCCAGCGGACGGATCAGCCCGTAGCCGTAGTCTTCCTGCAGCTTGCGGGCATAGGCGTGGCTGTGGGGCACGAAGCGGCGGCGGTGGTCGGCGTGGATGATCCCTTCGGCAAAGGGCAGGTCCATGTCATGGGTGTCGATCAGTTCGCGCACCAGCCGCACGGCTTCCAGGGACAGCTCCCACAGGGCGCGGGCCCGTTCGTGCCCGACCAGCCTTTCCAGCCTGTCCTGATCCAGCCGCTGCCCGGTGCCCACCTGCCCGCCGTTGCGCCCCGAGGCGCCGAAGCCCACCCGCCGGGCCTCCAGAAGCACCACGTCGAAGCCGTGCTGCGCCAGATGCAGCGCGGCCGACAGCCCGGTAAAGCCGCCGCCGACCACGCAGACATCGCAACGCAGCTCCCCGGCCGCTTCGGGAAAGGGCTCCGGCAGGTCGGCGCTTGCGGCATACCATGAGGGCGGGTATTCGCTGTCGCGGTCGTTGGCGGTGAGAATGTCCAGCATGCGGCACCCTGTCGGGAGAAGGTCTTACCCGGCGACGAGAAGGCCCTGACGCTTCGCTTCCTGCCAGGTCTCGTCGATCGAGCGCCAGGCGCGTTCGATCAGTACATCGACATCTGCCCGCGTGAGCACCAGCGGCGGCGCGATGATCATCCGGTCGCCCACATGGCGCATCACCAGCTTGTTGGCAAAGCAGCGGTCCCGGCAGATGGTGCCGATGGTGCCGGGCGGGCTGGCGAAGGGAGCGCGGGCCGCCTTGTCGGGGGTCAGCGCGACCGAGCCGACCATGCCGACGATCACCGCTTCGCCTACCATCGGATGTTCGGCAAGGCTGCGCCACCTCTCGGCGAGGTAGGGGGCGATTTCGCTCCGAACGGTGTCTATTATTGCCTCTTCTTCGAGAATGCGCAGGTTTTCCAGCGCGACCGCCGCCGATACCGGGTGGCCGGAGTAGGTGTAGCCGTGGCTGAATTCTCCGGCGGTCGCGATCACCTCGGCCACCTCGTCGGATACCGCCGAGGCCCCGATCGGCGCATAGCCCGAGCTCAGCCCCTTGGCGAGGGTCATGATGTCGGGGCGGATGCCGAAGGTCTCCGAGCCGAACCAGTTTCCGGTGCGGCCGAAGCCGCAGATCACCTCGTCGGCGATCAGCAGGATCTCGCGTTCGTCACAGATACGCTGGATTTCCGGCCAGTAGGTTTCCGGCGGGACGATGACCCCGCCGGCGCCCTGGATCGGCTCGGCGATGAAGGCGGCCACGCGCTCCTCGCCCAGCTCCTCGATGGCCCGTTCCAGCTGCCGGGCGCGCTCCCGTCCGAAGTCTTCGGGGCTCAGGTTGCCGCCCTCGGCATACCAGTTCGGCTGATCGATATGGTGGATGTCGGGGATCGGCAGCCCCCCCTGGGCGTGCATCGCGCTCATCCCGCCCAGGCTGGCGGCGGCCACGGTGGAACCGTGATAGGCGTTCCTGCGGCTGATGATCACCTTCTTTTCGGGCTTGCCCCGTGCTGCCCAGTAGTGTCTGACAAGGCGGATGTTGGTGTCGTTCGCCTCTGATCCGCCCGAGGCGAAGAACAGGTGGTTCAGATCTCCCGGCAGCAGCTCCGCCAGTTTCCTGGCCAGGGCGATGGCCGGCACGTGGCTGGTCTGGAAGAACGTGTTGTAGTAGGGAAGCTCGCGCATCTGGCGTGCCGCCGCATCGGCGAGTTCATCCCGCCCGTAGCCGATGTTCACGCACCACAGCCCGGCCATGGCGTCGAGTATCCGGTTGCCGTCGGAATCGGTCAGATGGACGCCCCGGGCAGAGGTGATGATCCGCGCGCCCCGGCTTGCGAGCTCGGCATTGGCCGTGAAGGGGTGCATGTGATGCGCCGCATCCAGGGCCTGGAGTTCGGAAGTCGGTGGGTGGTTGGTGAGCATGTTCATGATGCGGCTCTCCGATGGTTGCGGCTCCGTTCGGCCGCTCTTTCAGACGTTCAGAAGCAGATGCTGGCGTTCCCAGGGCGAGATTTCGCGCTGGAACTCGTCCAGTTCGGTATGCTTTATGGCTGCGTAGAGCTGGCAGAATTCCTCGCCGAGCATTGCCCGCACGGCAGCATCTTCCGCGAAGCCGTCCAGGGCCTCGTCGAGGTTGCGCGGCAGCACGGTGGCGCTTTCACCGTAGACTTCTCCCCTGGCTTCGGGGCGTGGTTCCGTCCTGTTGACAAGCCCCAGATAGCCGCAGACCAGGCTCGCGGCGATGGCCAGGTAGGGGTTGGCATCCATGCCGATGACGCGGTTTTCCACCCGGCGCCCTTCCGGGCCGGAATTGGGGATGCGCAGCCCCGTCGTCCGGTTGTCGGCGGCCCATTCGAGGTTGGTCGGGGCGCTCATCCCGACGGTGAAGCGGCGGTAGGAATTCACGAAGGGGGCCAGCAGGGGCATGGTTGCGCGCAGGTGCTTCTGCGAGCCGCCGATGAAATGCAGGAAGGCTTCCGAAGCCCGGCCGTCGGCGGTGGAAAACAGGTTGCGGCCGGTCTTCCTGTCAAGCACGCTCTGGTGGATGTGCATGGCGCTTCCGGGTTCGTCGCGCATCGGCTTTGCCATGAAGGTGGCGAAGGTGCCGTTCTTCAGGGCCGCTTCGCGGATGGTGCGCTTGAAATAGAAGACCTGATCGGCCAGCGTCAGCGGGTCGCCGTGAAGCAGGTTGATCTCGATCTGCCCGGCGCCGCCTTCCTGGATCAGCGTGTCGATGGCCAGGCCCTGGGCCTCGGCATAGTCGTAGATCGTGTCTATCACGGGGCCGTATTCATCGACGGCGACCATGGAATAGGCCTGCCGCGCCGCACCGCGCCGGCCGGTCCGGCCGATCGGGGGCTCGATCGGCTCGTTCGGGTCCACATTCGGCCGGGTCAGGTAGAATTCCAGCTCCGGCGCGATCACCGGCTGCCAGCCCCGTTCGTGATAGGCGGCGAGAACCCGCTTGAGCACGTTGCGCGGGGCGACCGCGACCGGCGCGCCGTCGCGGGTTTCCAGGTCGTTTATCACCTGCAGGGTGACATCATCCGCCCAGGGCACCGCCGAGGCGCTTTCCATGTCGGGGCGGAGCACGATGTCGCGCTCCATCCACTGGTTGGGGATGCTTTCCAGGTTCACGTATTCGCCGGTGATCGTCTGGTAGAACAGCGAGATCGGCAGGAAGTAGCGTGATTCGGGGGAAAACTTGTGAACCGGCATCGACTTGCCGCGGGACATGCCGGCGAGATCCGGGACGATGCACTCCACCTCTTCGACCGGCCTTCCCTGACGGTAGTCCTGAAAGGCCGCGGGCAGGCTCTCGATCCATTGCGATACGGATTTCTTCGGCAAAGCGTTCACCGGTTCTTGCACGAGTCGGGCGGGACACCCGACGGCAGAATATGATCAAATTTCTGCCGGTCAATCGAATTCGCCGGCAGAAGCCTCCAGAAGCGACCGGCGGATCTGCGCGTGGCCCTGTTCTATGTCGTCGGCTATGGCCCGGGCCACGGCCTCGGGATCCTGGTTGCGCAGGCCGGTGATGGCCTCGTCGTGCTTGTCAGGCAGGTTGGCCGTGCCGTAGACGCCGCAGACGACCCGCAGCGAAGGGCCGACCCGCAGCCAGAGCGTCTGCGATATCTGGGTCAGGATCCGGGCGCCGGAATGCCGGTAGAGCGCGGAGTGGAAACGGCAGTTGTGCCGCAGGTAGCCGGCCACGTCGCCCCGCTCGATCGCGTGGTTCAGCGCATCGTCGATCGCGCGCAGTTCGTCGATGTCCCGCGGCCGCATCCTGGGGGCCGCCCGGCGTGCGAGTTCCGGTTCGAGCGCCTGCCGGGCAACGGAAATCTCGTCGAGCTGGGCGAGCGACAGCCGGGGCAGGGAGACCCGCCGGTTGCCGAGGAATTCCAGCGCGCCCTCGGCTATCAGGCGCCGGATCGCCTCGCGGACCGGAGTCATGCCGGCGCCGATTCCGGCCGCCAGCCCCTGGATGGTGACAGCCTGTCCGGGGCCGAGCTCTCCGAACAGGATCATCTCGCGGATCCGGCGATAGACCAGCTCATGCGCCGGAAGTCTGTTCGCTTGGTTGTCCATGCCGGGCCCCGGTTGCATCGCTCCCTCCGGCAGGGCGGTTCTGACGAGCTTGGGGGATAGAAAACTCGTTGTTGCTTTTTGTCAATGTTTTGATCAAATCTGACGGGGGCCGGCACGGGACCGGAATCAACGGGAGGAATCGCAAATGAACGGAAGCTGGATGCCGCTCGCAGGTGCTCTGGCGCTGGCCGCAGGCATCGCCTCGGCGCAAGAGGTGCGGGTGTTCAACTGGTCGGACTACATTGATGAGGAGCTGCTGACCAAATTCGAGGAGGAAACCGGGCTCGAACTTATCTACGACGTGTTCGATTCCAACGAGCTTCTGGAAACCAAGCTGCTGGCCGGCGGCTCCGGCTATGACGTGGTGGTGCCCTCGGGGACCTTCCTGCAGCGCCAGATCGCGGCCGGGGTGTTCCAGAAGCTGGACTATTCCAAGCTGCCCAACGCGGTGAACCTGTGGGACGTGATCAAGGAACGCACCGCGCAATACGACCCGGGCAACCAGTATTCGATCAACTACATGTGGGGGACCACCGGCATCGGGGTCAACGTGAACAAGGTGCGCGAGGTGCTGGGCGAGGATGCGCCGATCGATTCGCTTTCGCTGATCTTCGACCCCGCCAACATGGAAAAGCTGGCCGGCTGCGGCGTGCATTTCCTCGATTCCTCGGGTGAAATGATCCCCGCCGCGCTCAAGTATCTCGGCGAGGACCCCGACAGCCACGACACCGACGTGATCGCCAAGGCCGAGCCGGTGCTTGCGGCGGTGCGCCCCTATGTGCTGAAGTTCCACAACTCCGAATACATCAATGCGCTGGCCAATGGCGACATCTGCGTGGCCTTCGGCTGGTCGGGCGACATCCTGCAGGCCCGCGACCGGGCCGACGAGGCCGAAAACGGGGTGGAAATCGCCTACAACGCCCCCAAGGAAGGGGCGCTGATGTGGTTCGACCAGATGGCGATTCCGGCCGATGCGCCCAACCCGGACGGGGCGCACAAGTTCCTCAATTTCATCATGGATGCCGAAAACATTGCCGCGGCAACCAATTACGTTTGGTATGCCAACGGCAACAAGGCCAGCCAGGAATTCGTCGATCCGGAAATTCTGGAGGATCCGGCGATCTACCCGGATGAGGAAACGCTGAAGAACCTCTACACCACCACGCCCTATGACGCGAAGGTGCAGCGGTTCGTGACCAGGATGTGGACGAAGATCAAGTCGGGCACCTGAATCGCCCGCAAAGGACGACCGCCCCCCGCCCGTGCGGGGTGCGGCGCCGCCTTCCGGAAGCCTGGAGCGGACAGATGAGCCCGGATGCCGCGCAGCAGGACACAAGCCAGCAGGCCAGCAGGGAGTTCGCCCCCTGGAACGACCCGGAGGAACGGCCGCTGATCCGGTTCCTCTCGGTCACCAAGAAATTCGGCGAATTCACCGCGATCGACGACCTGACACTGGATATCTACCGGCGTGAGTTCTTTGCCCTGCTCGGCCCTTCGGGCTGCGGCAAGACGACCCTGATGCGCATGCTCGCGGGCTTCGAGGCCCCGACCGGGGGCACCATCCTGCTCGACGGGCAGGACATCGTTCCGGTGCCGCCCAACAGGCGCCCGGTGAACATGATGTTTCAGTCCTATGCGCTGTTTCCGCATCTGAGCGTGCGCGACAACATCGCCTTCGGGCTGAAGCGCTCGCGGATGAGCCGCGAGGCGATCGAGGAGCGGGTTGCGGAGATGCTCCGCCTGACCCGGCTGGAGCGCTTCGCGACCCGCAAGCCGCACCAGATCTCGGGCGGCCAGCGCCAGCGTGTGGCCCTGGCCCGTTCGCTGGCCAAGGCCCCCAAGCTGCTGCTGCTGGACGAACCCCTGGGCGCGCTCGACAAGAAGCTGCGCCAGGAAACCCAGTTCGAGCTGATGGATATCCAGGAGCGCACCGGCACCACCTTCGTGATCGTGACCCATGATCAGGAAGAGGCGATGACGGTGGCCAGCCGCGTTGCCGTGATGGACGAGGGGCGGATCGTGCAGGTGGCCACGCCGGCGGAGATCTACGAAAGCCCGAACAGCGTCTATGTCGCCGACTTCATAGGCGATGTGAACCTGATCGAGGGAACCGCCCGCCCGAAGGGAGAAAACCGGGTGGAGATCGACTGGGCCGAGGGACAGCCGCCGCTGATCGCCGCCAGCCAGGAGCGTCTCGCCCCCGGAACCCGGGTGCATTTCGCAATCAGGCCGGAAAAGGTGGCGATCAGCTCCGAAAGGCCGGCCCAGGCGGCAAATGCCTTTCGCGGGCGGGTGCATGACATTGCCTATCTCGGCAATATCTCGACCTATCACGTGATGCTGGAGAACGGGCACCTGATCATGGCCCAGACGGCCAACAGCCGCCGGATTTCGCGGCGTGGTTTTTCCTGGGAAGATACCGTGTGGCTGTCCTGGACGGACAGCGCCGGCGTCGTCCTGACGCGCTAGGGGGCAGGCATGAGCATCCGCCGCATCGCGATCGTCGCCATCCCCTATCTGTGGCTTCTGGCGCTCTTTCTCGTGCCTTTCGCCATCGTGGTCAAGATCTCGCTTTCCGACGCCGCGCTGGCGATTCCTCCCTATGTGCCGACGCTCGACCTGTCTGCCGGCCTCGAAGGGGTGAAGGAGTTTTTCGCCGGTCTCGATTTCGAGAACTTCGTCTTCCTGACCGAGGACGAGCTTTACTGGCGGGCCTATCTGTCGAGCCTGAAGATCGCCCTGCTCTCGACGGCGCTGACCCTGCTGGTGGGCTATCCCATTGCCTACGGCATGTCCCGGGCGCCGTCGGAATGGCGCCCGACATTGATGATGCTGGTGATCCTGCCCTTCTGGACCAGCTTCCTGATCCGGGTCTATGCCTGGATCGGGATCCTCAGCAATGAGGGGTTCCTGAACCAGCTCCTGCTCTGGAGCGGGCTGATCACGGAACCGCTGACCCTGCTGAACACCAATTTTGCGGTCTATGTCGGCATCGTCTATACCTATCTCCCGTTCATGATCCTGCCGATCTACGCCACCCTGGAAAAGCTCGACGAATCGCTGCTCGAAGCAGCCGAGGATCTGGGCTGTTCGCGGCTGTCGTCCTTCTGGACGGTGACGCTGCCGCTGTCCCGGCCCGGAGTGATCGCCGGCTGCTTCCTGGTCTTCATCCCGGCCATCGGCGAGTTCGTCATCCCGTCGCTGCTTGGCGGATCGGAAACGCTGATGATCGGAAAGGTGCTCTGGGAAGAATTCTTTTCCAACCGAGACTGGCCGGTTGCCTCGGCAGTGGCGGTGATTCTGCTGCTGGTTCTGGTGATCCCGATCATCCTGTTCCAGCGCAACGAGCAGAAACAGCAGGAGGCGGACCAGTGACGCGCCGCTTTTCCTGGTTCAACGCGACATCGCTCACCCTGGGATTCGCCTTTCTGTATCTGCCGATGGTGATCCTGGTCATCTACAGCTTCAACGCCTCGCGGCTGGTAACGGTCTGGGCCGGGTTCTCCACGAAATGGTATGGCGAGCTGCTGCGCAACGAGGCATTCCTGAAGGCTGCCTGGGTCACGCTCAAGGTTGCGCTTCTGTCCTCGACCCTGGCCACGGTGCTGGGAACGATGGCCGCCTATGCGCTGGTGCGGGCGGGGCGGTTTCCGGGGCGCACGCTGTTCTCGGGCATGATCTACGCCCCGCTGGTGATGCCCGAGGTGATCACGGGGCTGTCACTGCTGCTGCTGTTCATCGCGATCGGGCTGGACCGCGGCGTGCTGACCATCGTGCTTGCGCATACCACGTTTTCCATGTGCTATGTATCGGTCGTGGTCTCGGCCCGGCTGGTGAGCTTCGACCGTTCGCTGGAGGAAGCTGCGCTCGACCTGGGCTGCACCCCCTTCGACGCCTTCCGCTCGGTGACCCTGCCGATCATCGCACCGGCCGTGATCTCCGGCTGGCTTCTGGCCTTCACCCTGTCGCTCGACGACCTGGTGATCGCCTCGTTCACGGCGGGGCCGTCATCGACGACGCTGCCGATCAAGATCTTTTCCGCCGTCCGCCTCGGCGTCAGCCCCGAAATCAACGCCCTGTCCTCGATCCTGATCCTGATCGTGACGGTCGGGGTCGTTTCGGCAGCACTGGTTTCCAAGCGCACGATCCTGCGCAGGGAAGCCGAAGCACGAAAGGCACGTCGGCAGTGAGCGATCCGGTGAGCGATTTCAGGAAGGAATATGCCGCCTACTGCAGGGAGCACGGCACCCCCGACAGGCTCGAACTGATGCTGTGCGATCTGAATGCGATCCTGCGCGGCAAGTGGCTGCCCGGGGGGCGGGCCGACAAGCTGGCCGACGGGGCGGTGCGGCTGCCGCTCTCGACCTATGCGCCGAACATCATGGGCAGCGAACCTCCGGAAACCGGGCTGGGAATCGCGGTCGGCGACCCGGACGGGACCCTGCTGCCCGTTCCCGGCAGCCTGCGGCCGGTTCCCTGGGCGGAAGGCCATGTTGCCCAGCTGCAGGTGGAGATGGCAGAGGACGGGCGGAAGATCAGCGCGCTGTCGAGCCGGGAGCTTCTGCGAAGCGTTCTCGAACGGTTCCGCAGGCGCGGCCTGACGCCTGTCATCGCGACCGAGCTGGAGTTCTACGTTGTGAAACCGCGGCGCGCGCCTCGCGAGGCGCCGACCCCGCCGGAGCGGCTGCCCGATGCGCAGAACTACGATCTCGAGGTGCTGTCACGCTTTGCCCCCATGCTGGCGGAAATTCGCGCCGCCGCGCAGAGCCAGGGGCTGGTGACAGACACCCTGACCGCCGAATTCGGCCCCGGGCAGTTCGAGATCAACTTTCATCACACCGATGACGCGCTCGAGGCGGCGGACACGGCCCTGCTCTTTCGCAGGCTGGTGCGCGGTGTGGTTGCCCGCCACGGCTACGAGGCTACCTTCATGGCCAAGCCCTACGCGCGGGAGCCGGGAAACGGCATGCATGTTCACGTCTCCCTGCGCGACAGCTCCGGAGCGAATGTATTCGATGGCGGCGACGCCCCTTCGGAAACGCTGCTCCATGCGGTGGCCGGCGTGCTCGACAGCATGGTGGAGCTGCAGGCGATCTTCGCCCCGCACATGAATTCCTACCGGCGCTTCCAGGTGAACAGCTTTGCCCCTTCGCAGGTGAACTGGGGGCACGACAATCGCGCCGCGGCCGTTCGGCTGCCCGAGGTCAGCGGCCCGGCGGCCCGGCTGGAACACCGTATCTGCGGGGCCGACGTGAACCCCTACCTTGCGGTGGCGGCGATCCTGGGGGGGGTGCTGCACGGGCTCGAGAACCGGCTTTCGCCGCCCCCGGCGGTGGAGGAAGGCGCCCCCGAGAAGGCCCCGCGGCTGACCCATGACTGGAGCTGCGCGGTCGAGCGCCTGGCGGATTCCACCCTTGCCGAAAACCTGTTTGGCAAACGCTACCGGGATCTGTATGTCGCGGTTCGGCGCGACGAGATCGCGACGCTGACGGCGGAAATCTCGGCAACGGAATACGAATATTACCTCGGCCGGCTCTGAACTCTGGGGAAGCTCGTGGCAGAAGATGTCCTGCAAGTCGGAATTCTGGAAACCGGCCGCCCGCCGGAGGAGCTGGCGCGGCGGTACGGGGATTATCCGGCGATGGTCGCGTGCTGGCTGGGGCTTCCCGCCGGTCGGCACGAAAGCTACCCGGTGCTGGAGAATGCCCTGCCCGACTCGCCCCTTGAAAAGGATCTCTGGGTCATAACCGGTTCGAAATGCGCGGTTTATGAAGATCATGCCTGGATTCCGCCGCTGGAAGGGTTCATCCGTGCGGCGCGCGCGGCCGGAAGCCGGATGATCGGGATCTGTTTCGGTCACCAGATCATTGCCCGCGCGCTGGGCGGACAGGTGGAGAAATCTTCGAAGGGATGGGGGCTCGGGCTGCATGAATACGCGCCGCTTTCCTGGCCCCGGGAGCGGCTTGGGCCGGCGCCGGGGGTGATCCGGCTGCATGCCTTCCACCAGGATCAGGTGACCGAGGCCCCGGCCGAGGCCCGCTGCATCGCCCGGTCGGATTTCTGCGAACATGCGGCCCTGCTCTATCCCGGCTTCGCGCTGACGGTTCAGGCGCACCCCGAGTTCTCGGCACCGTTCCTGGCGGACCTTCTGCAGATGCGCCGCGGATCTCCCCTGCCGCCGGAAGACGTCGATCGTGCCCTGGGCGGCCTGTCGGCAGCTGCTTCCGATAGCTGGCTGGCACATCTGATCCTGGAGCGGAATCGCCGGTTCTGAGACCTCCGGAAGCGGAAAATCCCGGTGGCGGGCGCGGCAGGAATGCTTCCGGGAGGGGAGCTCAGAAATAGCTTCTGACCAGAGCTTCCGAAATCAGGCTCCAGCCGTCGGCGACGACGAAGAAGGCGAGCTTGAACGGCAGCGACACGACTGCCGGCGGAACCATCATCATCCCCATCGACATGAGGACGGCAGCAACAACAAGATCTATGACAAGAAACGGAAGGTAGATCAGAAAGCCGATCTGGAAGGCCCGCTCGATCTCGCTCAGCAGGAAGGATGGAATCAGCAGGGAAAGCGGGGCATCGGGGGCAAGCGCTGCGCCGCCTGTCCGTTCCGGACGAAGCTCGGCCAGGATGGCGAATGTCTCGCTGTCGGTTCGCCCCGCCATGAAGCTCCGGAAGGGGGCCATCGCTTCCCGGAAAGCCTGAGGCAAGGCCATTTCGCCATCGCTGAACGGGCGCAGGCCCTGTTCCCAGGCGGCGGTGAAGACCGGCTCCATGATGAAGAAGGTGAGAAACAGGGCGAGGCTCACGATCAGCATGTTCGGGGGAGACTGCTGCAGGCCGATCGCCTGACGCAGGATCGACAGGACGGTTACCAGAAAGGGGAAGCAGGTGATCATGATCGCCAGCCCCGGCACGAGGCTGAGCAGGGTGATCAGGACGATCAGCTGGATGCTGCTCTGGGCCAGGGAGCCCTCTCCTCCGATCGAGATCTCGATTCCCTGGGCCCGGATGCTGTTGACATCCAGGAGCAGGAAGGTCACGGCCGCAAGGAGAATCCCGATCAGCCGGCTTTCCCGGCCCGGTGTTCGGGTGTGGTTCATCTCGGCTCCGGCCGCGAGGCCACTTCGGTCAGGCGCACGGCAAGCTGGCCATCTTCCCCGCCCTCCAGCTCTTCGAGAGTGCCGCGTGCGATCAGCTGGCTCCCCACGTAAAGCTCCACCGGATCCGAAACCTTCTGGTCCAGCGCCAGGACGGAATTTCCGCGCAGCTGCAGGAGTTCACCCACCATCGGACGCGCCTTGCCGACGGAAATGATCACCTCTATCGGAACATGGCTGAAAGGGCCGTTGACCGGATCTGGGCCGGGTTCCTGGGGGGCGGTTTCTTCGGGAGTGTCAGCCATTCGAAAATGCTTCCCTGTTTTCGATGTCGATGGTTTGCAAGGCGCGTCGGATGGTGTTCATGGCTTCGTCCAGGTCGATGAAGCGTTCGGTGTCGCCGGACTGCAGCCGGACCTGCCCCGGGCCGAGACTCGGTTCTTCGGAAAGCTCGAACGGATGGGGCCCGGCGCTTTTGAGAAGCGGTTCCAGGAGAGTGCGATTTTGCGGCGCAACCGCGATCAGGATCGGACGGTCGGCGGCCTGTTCGAGCAGGGGTTCCAGATGTTCGGAGACAATATCGGCAAGATGGGCCGAGACAGCCTCTGGCAGAAGCTTGCACATGGCGGCTTCGAGCACGGGCATGACAGAACAGATGACATGGCTGCGCGCTTCGTGAAAGGTGAAGTTCAGATCAAGCAGGTTGTGTGCAAATTCGGTCCCGATCCTTTCCTGTTCTTCCTGTGCGGCGCGGGTGGCATCGTCCCACCCTGCGGCATAGCCTTGTTCGTAACCGGCGGCGCGTGCTGCTTCAGTATCCGGATTTTCGGGGCCGCTTCCCATGCCGCCCGTGCTTGGGGATTCCGGTGCGAGCGGCTCCGGCCCGGCTGTGGAAAACTCTTCGAGTGCGAGTACATTTGCCATCAGACGGTCTCCTCTTCTCCGTCGATCCAGCTGCGAAGGATCTCGACCGTTTCCTCCTCGCGTTCGGCGATCATGTCACGCAGGCGCTGCACCGGATCTTCCTCGCCGGTGGTGCCTGGCGTGTCCGATGCGGGTCGGCCGGCATCCATGTCGCCGGCGAGCGGCAGGCCTTCTGTCGGGGTGGGTGGCTCTGTGATCTCGCCGGTGAGAGCGGCCACGGCACCTGATGATTCGGGCGAGACTCCCGGCAGGCTGCCGGCCGGTTGCGGTGCGGGGAGGGCTGCGGGCGGAGGGGTGCTCAGGATCGGCCTGATCACGAACAACCCGAGCACGAGCGAGACGATGGAGAGGGTCCCCAGCTGGGCCAGGCGCATCAGATCCAGGTTCAGGGTTTGCAGCAGGGTTTCCTCGGCCACGGTTCCGGATTCCGGAGCCGGGGTGAACCGCATCGACTTGAGGGTCACGCTGTCGCCCCTGGCGGCATCGAAACCGATCGCCGAGGCCACGAGGTCTTTCAGGGCGGCCAGCTCTTCCTCGCTGCGCGCAGCCCATGTTTCGGCATTCGTATCCGGGTCGACCGAACGCAGCTGATTGATCAGGACCGCCACCGAGATTCTCTGTATGGTGCCGGGTTGTCGCGACAGCTCCCGGGTCGTTTCGGAGACTTCGTAGTTGATGGTTTCCCGGGTTTCGGTGGCTTCGCTCGACGAGCTGCTTCCGGGGGCGCCGGTTTCGCCCTGCGGCAGATTGCTCGCCACGGTTACCCCACCGGTTCCGCTGTCGCTGGCGCTGTTGCTGGTTTCTTCCTTCCGGGCGCTGATGACGACGCGGCTGTCCGGGTCTATCCGTCGCTCGAACAGGGTTTCGCTTTCGGTCGAGGTTTCGATGCTGACTTCCACGACGGCATTTCCCGCTCCGACTCTTGCTTCGAGCAGACGTTCGATATTGCGCTTCAGTTCCTGGGCACGGTCGCCGGTCGGGCTGCTGCCCTCGCCCGGGCCGTTGTCCTGAACCACGATACCGTTGCGGCCGTCGATGATGGCGACATCGGCAGGCGACATGCCCGAAACGGCCGATGCAACCAGATACTTGAGCGCTCTCGCATTGGCCGCGTTCAACGGTCCGCTTGCGGTGACCGTGACCGAGGCCGTCGGTGTCGTGCCGCGCTGGAAGGGGGTGGAGGGGGTGTTCGAGATATGCACCCGCGCCTTGCTGAACAGCGGGCTGGCAACGATGGTGCGTGCCAGCTCGCCCTCCTTGGCGCGCCAGTAGGCGGCATCGAACATCTGGGCCGTGGTTCCGAATCCGGACAGCGAATCGAGCAGTTCGTAACCCTTGCCGTTATTGGCCGGAAGCCCTCTGCCGGCGAGTATCATCCGCAGCTGGTCCCGCTGCCCCGCTTCCACGAAGATCGCATCGCCCCGGACTTCGTAGGCGACGTTCTGCTGTTCCAGCGCCTGGACGATTTCACCCGATGCGGCCGGTTCCAGCCCGGAATACAGCAGCGCCATGGACGGTTGCGTGGCGGCCCGCGACAGGGCGATGACGGTCGCGAACATGGCGACCGTTGCAAGGCCGACGATCATGCGCTTGCGGTTGTCGAGTGCGGACCACACGGAAAGCAGGTGCTGCACGGCCGGTTCCTTCGGATCTGGGCTTCTGCCCGTTTCGTCGGCCCAGCATTGGTCGAACAGCCTTAACAATCGGTTAGCCAAGTCGTGGTTATAGCTTGCCCGAACGCAAGGGACGGGCGTCATGGCCGAGGAAGAACAGGAAACGGAAGAACCGCCGAAGAAAGGGGCCGGAAAGCCCTTGCTGATCGGGTTGATTCTGGCGCTCGCGCTCGGCGGCGGAGGGTTCTATGCAGCGTGGAGCGGGCTGATTCTCGGTTCGGCCGGAGAGGAGAAGGCCGAATCGGAGCCGGAAAAGGCCGAGAAGGCCGGGCCGTTGCCGGATGTCGCATTCATCGAGGTTCCCCCGCTCGTGATCAACATCGGCAGCGGAAATCTCAAGCGGCACCTCCGGTTCCGGGCACAGCTCGAGGTCGAAAAGGAGGCCGAGCCGGACGTCGCCCAGCTGATGCCGCGGATCGTCGATGTCCTGAACGGGTATCTGCGCGCCATCGAGACCGGCGAACTGGAACGCAAGACCGCGCTCGTGCGCCTGCGGGCGCAGATGCTCCGGCGCATACAGGTCGTCACCGGCGAGGGACGGGTTCGCGACCTGCTCGTCATGGAATTCGTTCTGAACTAGGTGCGGCGATGGAACTTGTTGCAGACATTCTCCTGATCGGCGGTGCGCTGGCGGCTACCGCATACTGTATCGTTCTGTCGCGCAGGCTGCGCCGGTTCACCGACCTCGAAAAGGGTGTGGGAGGCGCGATCGCCATGCTTTCGGTCCAGGTGGACGACATGACGAGAACGCTCGAGGTCGCCCAGGCTTCGGCGCGGGAATCTGCCCAGTCACTAGGCGACCTGACCGGCAAGGCCGAGGCGGCAGCTCGCCGGCTGGAACTGCTGGTGGCGGCCATGCACGACCTGCCCGCGCCGGATGAGCAGGCGACAGGAGAAAATGGAGAAAGGCCGGCCGGGAAGGAGGCCGCGGAGGAAGCCGCGGAGGAGGAGCAGCCGGAATCGGCGCTCTCTGCGTCGTCCGGAACGCAGGCCCGGCCGGCCCCGGCGGCGCCCGAAGGTCAGGACATCGGAGCGGATGATGCAGAGCCTTCCGCACCGCTGTTCCTGAGCCAGCGGGTCCGGACAGGAGCAGCAGCAGAATGAAGCGGAACGCGGAAGAATCGGCGAAGAAGAAGGCGCCGGGCAGAAGAAGGATGCCCCGCAGGAAATGGACTGCCGGTCGTGGGGTGCTGATCTTGATCGCGCTGATGTTTTCGGCATCCGCTGCAGTGCGCTTCGGCGCCGGCCCCGGGCCGGTTCTGGCGCAGGAGCTGGCTGCGCTGCGCGCAGATGACGGAAAGTTGCCGGCGCGCGAATCCGCAGCTGCCGGCCCGGCCTGCACGGACCCTCCGGAGATCGAGGCATTGCTGGGCGAACTGGCCAGGCAGCAGGGGTTTCTGGATCAGCGGCAGGCGGAGCTGGCTTCTCTGGAACAGTCCCTGAAATTCGCGGAAGAGCAGATCGCGCGCCGACTGGGCGAGCTGAAGGCGGCCGAGGCGGAGCTGTCGCGCCTGCTGTCGGTCTCCGAAACCGCAGCGGAGGAAGATCTCGCCCGTCTGACGGCCGTCTACGAGAACATGAAGCCGAAACAGGCGGCGCTGTTGTTCGAGCAGATGGCTCCGGAATTCGCTGCGGGTTTCATGGGGCGGATGCGGGCGGATGCCGCGGCACTGATCATGGCGGAACTTCCGGCCGAAGCTGCCTACGCGATCAGCGTCATCCTGGCCGGCCGGAACGCCCGGGCGCCGACAAGATGATTGCGCCATTCCACGATAATTTAACCTTGCCCGTCGATTCTGCACGGCAGGACAGGCCCCGAAAGCGACATCATGAAGCGGAGTGAGACGTGATCGGAATCATCGGCATCGCCCTGATCTTCATCATGGTTTTCGGCGGGTTCATCGCCGCCGGGGGCAAGCTCGGGCCGATCCTCAAGGCCCTGCCCTATGAATTTACCATGATCGGCGGTGCGGCGGTCGGCGCCTTCGTCATCAGCAACGACGGGGCGGCGATCAAGCATACGCTGAAGGATTTCAAGAAGGTGTTCAAGGGGCCGCACTGGAAGGCCGAGGATTACCGTGACCTTCTGTGTCTGCTGTTCGAGCTGATCCGGGTGGCCAGATCGAATCCGGTCGGGCTGGAGGAGCATATCGAGAGCCCCGAAAGCTCGAGCATCTTTTCCCGCTACCCGAAGATCCAGGCCGATGGAGAAGCCGTGGGGCTGATCTGCGACACGCTTCGCTCCGCCTCGATGAACTATGACGACCCGCATCAGGTCGAGGAAGTCCTCGAAAAGCGGATCGAGGCAAACCTGCATCATGCGCTTCACCCCAGCCACGCCCTGCAGACAGTGGCCGATGCCCTGCCGGCGCTGGGCATCGTGGCCGCCGTTCTCGGCGTGATCAAGACCATGGGGTCGATCGATCAACCGCCGGAAATCCTCGGGAAGATGATCGGCAGCGCCCTTGTCGGGACCTTTCTCGGCATTTTCCTGGCCTATGGGCTGGTCGGTCCGTTTGCGGCGAAACTGAAGGCGGTTGCCGAGGAAGACGGCCATTTCTACCAGCTCATCCGCGAGGTTCTGGTGGCAAACCTGTACAATCACGCAACGAATATCTGCATAGAGGTCGGACGACAGAACACCCCCGGCCACAACCGTCCGTCATTTTCCGATCTGGAGGAGGCGCTGAAGGAAGTGAAGCGTGACGCCGCGTGATCCGTCTGTGCGCATTCTGCGTTGTGCTGCTTTCCGCCACGGTCCTTCGGGCGGAAACCATATTCGTCGAATCCGGGGAACATCCCGGGTTTTCCCGCCTCGTCCTGCAGCTTGATGTGCCGCGTGAATGGCAGTTCGGGCGCGTGGCAGCCGGCTACGAGCTCCGGATCAGCCCTCCCGAAGCCGATGTCGATGCTTCACGGATATTCGCCCGCATTCCCAGGACGCGCATCCGCAGCGCCTTCTCTCCTGGACCAGGGCGGTTGCAGGTGGAGCTCTCCTGCAGCTGTTCTGCGGATGTCTTCGAGATCCGGCCGGGCCGGATCGTCATCGACATAAGGGATGCCCCACCGGAGGCGGCAAGCCGTTTCGAACGTTCCCTTCCTCCCCTTGCCCGGGGTCAGGCATGGAGGCCTCCCGCTGCGCCCGCGGATGCGAATGGGCCACGCCTGAAGTTTTCTGATCTGGGTGCGGTACCGGCGCTCATGACCACGATATTTCCGTTGCCGGAGAGTGTGGCTGGCGCGACCGACGCTTCGAGCAGACGCGAGGCGCCGGGAGGAGCCCCCCCGGTTCCCTCCGCCCGGCAGCAGTCGAAACCGGATGCCGGCCTGCTCCGTGCAGTGCGTGCTCTGTCCCGGCAGGAGAATCGCACCCTTCCGGACGAGGACGCGGCATCCGTCGCCGGGGAGCAGCCTGCAGTTCATGCCGATTCCGCTGGAACCGGGACAGCACCTGTCACGAACAATGCAAATTCCCCGGCGGTTCGGGTGGAAGCTGCCGGAGGTGGCGTGACAGATCCGGCCATGCCGGCGGGTGAGGCCACAGGGCGCGTTTTCCCGCCACCGTCGCCTGATGTCCGGGCCTTGCTTTCGGCCGAAGAGCTTCTCTCCCCGGAGGCGCGTGCGCGCATGGAGGCAACCCGCAATGCGTTGATCCTGCAACTCGGTCGCGCCGCAACGCAGGGCCTGATATCTGTCGATCCGCTCGGGGGAGCCGGAGCGACAGAGGCGGAAGGCCCGGAGTCGGAGCTGTCAGGAGCGGAATCGATCGTGCCGCAGGAAATGCCGGCGCCACCGGAGCCGTTCTTTCCGCCCCGACAGTTTCGGGTGGAAACCGCTGCCGACCGGGCGATGAGCCCGGGCCGTGTGCTCGAAAACTTGACCCCCGAAGGGGGAACATGCCTGAATCCGGAATTTTTCGATGTGGCGTCGTGGGGCCCCGAAGAGGATGGCGGTCCCCTCCTCGGAAGCCTGCGTGCCGATCTCGTCTCGGAGTTCGACGAACCCCGGGCCGAAGCGGTGGCAGCTTTGAGCAGGCGCTATGTCTTCTGGGGCTTTGGTGCGGAAGCCCGGCAGGTGCTTTCCGCATTCGACACGGATTTTCCCGGCCGGGAGGCTCTGGAAGATCTGGCCATGATCGTGGATGGCCGGCCTGTTGACGGTTCCGGAGTGACCGCAACCCAGGCCGGCTGTGCAACGGAGGGGGCGCTGTGGGCCGTTCTGGCCCTCGACCGCCTGCCGGCGGGAGGCATGGTGAACACACGTGCGGTGTTGCGCACATTTGCCGGGCTTCCTTCCGGGCTGCGCCAGCTTCTGGGGCCGGATCTGGCGGCAAGATTCCTGGAAGGTGGCGATCTGGATGCCGCAACGGCGATCCGCGCGATCATTGCCCGGGCGGCAGGCGCCCCTGGCGAGGATGTTCTGCTTCTGGACGCAGCGCTTGACAAGGCGGATGGCGACCTGGAAGGAGCGCTCGATGCTCTGGAGGCGGTTGCCAGGGAAGGGGGAAAAAACGCTCCTGAAGCGATTGCCGGCCTGATAGAACAGCGCCTGGAAGCCGGCGCTCCCGTGCCGGAGAAGACGGCCCTTCTTGCAGATGCGCTGGCCGTGGAGCATCGGGGAAGCGCGCTCGGCAGCCGGTTGATGCACGCCGCGATCCGGGGGTTGGCAGCCAGCGGGCGGGTGGAGGAGACCTTCGAGAGAATTGCAACCGCCCTGGCGAATGGCGATCTCGCGCCAGAAGAGGCGGAAGCATTGCGTGCCGAAGCCTATATGGCGATTGTCGGGGTGGAATCCGATGTGCGTTTTGCCCGCCTCTGGCTGAAGAGTGGTCCCGCTGCGGAGGAGCTTTCGGGAAAGGCGCGGGTGGCCCGGCGGCGGGCGGCCGAGCGTTTTCTGTCCATCGGGCTCCCCCGACTGGCGCTGGCGCAATATGAACGACATGAAGAACTGCGGATGCAGTTTGCTCCGGAGGAACGTCTGGTCCTGGCGCGGGCGAACCTGGCTCTGGGGCGGGCGGAAGAGGCGCTGACGCATCTTGCCGGGCTGGAGGGGCCTGCCGCCAGGGAACTGGTCGCCAAGGCTCTCGAGCTCTCCGGAGACTACCTGAAGGCCGCCCGGGAATATGCGGAACTCGGCATGCTCGCAGAAGCAGATCACGCGAAATGGCGGGCCGGCCGCTGGGCGACTCTCGAATCAAGCGGCATCGAGGCGTTCAGGAATGCGGCGCGGCTGTCTGCCACCGGTGCCGACCGGGAGGCATCGGATGGCGATGCTCGCGGTGGCGCGGGTGCGGCGGAAGAACTGTCGATCGCGGAGATCAGGAAGCTTCTGGAAATCAGCAGCCAGACGCGCGAATCGATAGATGCCCTGCTTTCGCAGATGCCGTCCGGCCCGGGCAATGGCTGACAGGGCCCGGCAGAATTCCGGGCAGGATTGTTCCCGGAGTGGTGAGCCGTGCAGGATTCGAACCTGCGACCCACTGATTAAAAGTCAGTTGCTCTACCAACTGAGCTAACGGCCCACTCGAAGCGAGTGCCTACTCCCGGCCTCCGCATGCGTCAAGCAAAAACTCCGGTGCGCTTTCCGCGCGCTTTCCAATTGTGGCGGCGCAGGGTATACACGGCGGATGCAAGACAGGAGACTCGCTTCCGGTCTGCCGTTCATCAAGATGCACGGTGCAGGCAATGACTTCGTGATCATCGATTCACGCGGTCATGAACCTGTTGTCGGGCCCGATCTGGCCCGGGCCCTGGGCGACCGGCACCGCGGGGTCGGTTTCGATCAGCTTGTCGAGATCCGCGATGCCGTGGATGCCGATATCGGTCTCGATTTCTGGAATGCCGACGGTTCTCGCGCCGGTGCCTGTGGCAATGCCACCCGCTGTGTCGCGCGCCTGATCATGGAGGGAAGCGAGGTGGCAGAGCTGACCGTCCGCACGCGCCGCGGCCTGCTGAGAGCGCGGCGCGGCGCGGAGGAGGATATTTCCGTCAACATGGGGCAGCCGCAGCTGTCATGGCGGGATATCCCGCTGGCGCGCGAGGTCGACACGCTGCACCTGCCCCTTGCCGGAGATCCGGCGGCCGTGGGCATGGGCAATCCGCATTGCGTTTTCTTCGTGGAAGATGCCGAGCGGGCGCCGGTTGCCGAACGGGGGGCGCGGGTCGAAACAGATCCTCTGTTTCCGGAGGCCACGAATGTGGAGTTCGTTTCCCTCGCCGGGCCTGGCCGGCTGCGCATGCGGGTGTGGGAGCGGGGCACCGGCCTCACGCTGGCCTGCGGCTCGGGTGCCTGTGCTGTTGCCGTGGCTGCCCATCGCCGGGGGTTGAGCGATCGGCGGGTTCTGATCGAGGCCGACGGCGGCATGCTGGGCGTGGACTGGCGGGAAGATGGTGTATGGCTTTCCGGCCCGACGGCCCATGTGTTCAGCGCGACACTTGCGCCCGGCTTTCCGGATCCGGAGGGGCGAGATGAATCGCGGTGATGCTCCCAGGGTGGTTACCCTGGGCTGCCGCCTCAATGCCTGCGAGAGCGAGGCGATGGCGGCGATGCTGGAGCGGGCCGGGCTGGCAGATACCCTGGTGGTGAACAGCTGCGCGGTAACGACCGAAGCCGTGCGCAAGACCCGCCGGGAAATCCGGCGCCTGCGCCGGGAAAACCCGACGGCACATATCGTGGTTACCGGTTGCGCGGCCCAGACCGGGCCGGAAGGTTTTGCCGCCATGGCAGAGGTCGATACGGTTCTGGGCAATCATGCGAAGATGCAGCTCGAAACATGGCAGAGTCTGGCCGGCCGGCGCGGTGGAGTATCGGCGCGGGTGCAGGTGGAAGATATCATGTCGGTGACCGAAGCCGCAGCTCCCCGGATCGACGGCTTGCGCGAGCGTGCTCGCGCCCATGTCCAGATCCAGAACGGTTGCGACCACCGCTGCACCTTCTGCATCATTCCCTACGGACGTGGAAATTCCCGGTCTGTTCCGGCCGGTGATGTGGTCGATCAGGTTCGGCGGCTGGCGGATCGCGGATACAGCGAGGTGGTTCTCACCGGCGTCGATCTCACGAGCTGGGGGGGAGACCTGCCCGCCGCACCGCGGTTGGGAGATCTGGTCATGCGGATCCTGCGCAGCGTTCCCGGGCTGCCCCGCCTGCGCCTCTCGTCGATAGATTCGATCGAGGTCGATGACATGCTGATGCAGGCCATCGCCACCGAACCCCGCCTGATGCCGCATCTGCACCTGTCACTTCAATCCGGAGACGACATGATCCTGAAGCGGATGAAGCGGCGCCACCGCCGGGAGGATGCGCTCCGCTTCTGCGAAGAGGTGCGCCGGTTGCGCCCGGACATCGTGTTCGGGGCCGACATCATCGCCGGGTTTCCCACGGAAACGGAGGCGATGTTCGAAAACTCTCTCCGGCTGATCGACGAGTGCGGCCTGACCTGGCTGCATGTCTTTCCCTATTCGCCCCGCCCCGGCACCCCGGCGGCGCGCATGCCGCAACTGCCGACCGCAACGATCCGCGCGCGTGCCGCGCGGCTGCGCGAAAGGGGGGCGGCCAGGGCCGACAGCTTTCTGCAGGCCCAGGTGGGCAGGCGGCTGACCGTGCTCGCCGAAGGGTCTTCCAGGGGGCGCACCGCCCAGTTTGCCGAAGTGGTGCTGGAAACTCCGCAGCCCGCCGGCCGGCTGGTGGAAGCAGATGTCGTCGGCGTCGAGGGGCGCGCCCTGCGGGCGGTGCCTGCGGCTGGGTGCTGACGCCACGGCAGCCGGGCGTCTCCGGCCGCGTGATGCGCGCGCGCTTTCCGGGGCCCGCGCACATGGCCGGCAGATGATTTGTGCCTTGGCGCGCGCTCCGGCGCACGATAGCGTTGGATGCGGGAGGTGCCGGAATGAATGCGCGTATCAGCACGCACCAGGCCGAGGAGGATCCGCGCAACGCGCAGCTGAAGATCTATGTGAACGGGCGGATCGTCCCCCGTGACGAGGCCGTGGTCAGCGTTTACGACAGCGGTTTCATGCTCGGAGACGGGGTCTGGGAAGGGCTGCGGCTGTACGGTGGAAAATGGGCCTTCCTCGACGAGCACCTGGAGCGGCTTTTCGAGGCGGCCCGGGCAATCGACCTCGACATCGGAATGAGCAGGCAGCAGCTTGCCGATGCGCTCGATGCCACACGGCGAGCGAACGGCATGCACGACGACGCCCATGCCCGGCTGATGGTCACTCGCGGTCCCAAGGCCCGCCCCTTCCAGCACCCGGGGCTGAGCCGCTCGGGGCCGACCGTCGTGATCATCGCGGAGCATTCCCGCCCGGCCCTGCCGCGTCCGGTCCGGCTGGCCACCGTGCCGCATGTCCGCGGCCTGCCGATGAGCCAGGATCCGAAGCTCAACAGCCACTCCAAGCTGAACTGCATCCTGGCCTGCATCGCTGCCGAAAAGGCTGGCGCCGACGAGGCGCTGATGCTGGATGTGCATGGCTTCGTGAACACCACGAATTCCTGCAACTTCTTCATCGTGCGCAAGGGCGAGGTCTGGACCTCGACCGGCGACTACTGCATGAACGGGATCACCCGCCGGAAGGTCATCGAGCTGTGCCGCGAACACGATATCCCGGTGTTCGAGCGCAATTTTTCGCTGGTCGAGGCTTACGGGGCCGACGAGGCCTTCCTGACCGGAACCTTCGGTGCCCAGACCCCGGTTTCCGAGATCGACGGGCGGCGGATAGGCGATGGCCGGATGGGGCCGGTCACCGCCCGGCTGCGCCATCTCTACAAGGAGCTGATCCGGCAGGAGTGCGACGGATGAAGATCGCCATGTGGTCGGGGCCGCGCAACCTCTCGACGGCGATGATGTATGCCTTTGCCTCCCGCGGCGACTGCGCCGTGATCGACGAACCGTTTTATGCGGCCTATCTCGCGCTGACTGGTCTGAACCACCCGATGCGCGATGAAATCCTGGCCGCCCAGCCGACCGATCCGCGGCAGGTGGTGGCGCAGATAACAGGCTCTAATCCGGGGAAAAAGGCGCATTTCTACCAGAAGCACATGGCCCATCACATGGTGGAGGGCATTCCGCGCGAGTGGATCCGGCAAATGAGGAACGTCTTTCTGATCCGCCATCCGGCCCGGGTGGTGGCAAGCTATGCGAAAAAGCGCGAAGCGCCGACGCTTGAGGACATCGGCTTCCGCCGGCAGGCGGAGCTGTTCGAGCAATGTCGTGCCGCCGGGGAAAGGCCGCTGGTGGTGGACAGCGCCGACATTCGCGCCGACCCGCCCGGAATGCTGGAAAGACTGTGCGTCGCGCTCGGGCTCGACTGGCGCCCCGAGATGCTGCACTGGCCCGCCGGCGGCCACCCGGACGATGGTGTCTGGGCATCACACTGGTATGGCGCGGTGCACCGCTCGACCGGGTTCGCCGGGCCGGAAGGGCCTTTACCCACCCTCGATGGCGACTATCTGGAACTCGTCGAAAGGGCTCTGCCGTATTACCAGGCGCTCTTCCCGTTTCGCCTGACCTGAACCGACGTGCAAGGAAATCAGGGCAGCGCCCGACCGCGGGCGGAAGCGAAGCACCCGCCCATGGGGGAGGTCGGGCGCTGCCCGGCGGTGCCGCCGGGCACGGGAAACCCCGAAAGAGCCTCCCGGACCGGGCCTACCTTACCCGCCGGTTCCGCATCGCCAGCAGCCGCAGCCGCAGCGCGTTCAGCCTGATGAATCCGGCCGCATCCTTCTGATCGTAGGCTCCGGCATCGTCCTCGAAGGTCACGTGTTCTTCCGAATACAGGCTGTGCTCGGACCACCGGCCCACCGTGCGCGCCAGCCCCTTGTAGAGCTTTACCCGCACCGTGCCGGTCACATGCTGCTGGCTGTGGTCGATGGCGGCCTGCAGCATCTCGCGCTCGGGGCTGAACCAGAAGCCGTTGTAGATCAGCTCCGCGTAGCGCGGCATCAGCTCGTCCTTGAGGTGGGCCGCGCCCCGGTCGAGGGTGATCTGCTCGATACCGCGGTGCGCTTCCAGCAGGATGGTGCCGCCCGGTGTTTCATAGATGCCACGCGACTTCATCCCCACGAAGCGCCCTTCCACCAGATCGAGCCGCCCGATCCCGTGCCGCCCGCCATGTTCGTTGAGCGCGGTCAGCAGCTCGGCCGGGCTCATGGCCTGCCCGTTGATCGAAACCGCATCGCCCCGCTCGAACCCGATCTCGATGTATTCGGGCGTATCGGGCGCCTCCTCGGGGTGAACCGTGCGCTGATAGACGTAATCAGGCGCCTCGACCGCCGGATCTTCCAGAACCTTGCCCTCACTGGAGGTGTGCAGCAGGTTCGCATCCACCGAAAAGGGCGCCTCGCCGCGCTTGTCCTTCGCGATCGGGATCTGATGCGCCTCGGCAAACTCCAGCAGCTTCGTGCGGCTGGTCAGATCCCACTCGCGCCAGGGCGCGATCACCCTGATGTCGGGGTTGAGCGCATAGGCCGACAGTTCGAATCGCACCTGATCATTGCCCTTGCCGGTAGCGCCGTGGGCGATGGCGTCGGCTCCGGTAGCTTCGGCGATCTCGATCAGGCGCTTGGAGATAAGCGGCCGGGCGATGGACGTGCCCAGCAGATAGAGCCCTTCGTAGACGGCATTGGCCCGGAACATCGGAAAGACGAAATCGCGCACGAATTCCTCGCGCAGATCCTCGATGAAGATGTTTTCCGGCGCGATGCCCAGCATCTCGGCCTTCCGGCGCGCGGGCTCCAGCTCTTCTCCCTGGCCGAGGTCGGCGGTGAAGGTGACCACCTCGCAGCCATATTCGGTTTGCAGCCATTTGAGGATGATCGAGGTATCGAGACCGCCCGAATAGGCCAGCACGACTTTTCTGGGCACGGACATGAAGCTCTCCTGCGATTGCCGGACAGGCTGGCGGTTAGCGCCTTTTCCCGGCGAGAGCAAGCGCGGCCGGGCTGCGACGCCCGGGCTCTTGCCTCCGGCCGCGCGTCGGGGCAGACAGCGTGCATGACAAGCATATTGCAAGAGGCACGCCGGGCCGAGCGGGCCATGCGCGAGCTGTTCCCGCCGACGCCGCTGCAACGCAACGCGCATCTGAGCGAACGTTATGGCGCCGAGATCTGGTTGAAGCGGGAGGATCTTTCGCCGGTGCGCTCCTACAAGTTGCGGGGAGCGATGAACGCGATGCGCAAGCAGCTGTCCCGGGCCCCGGAGCGGAAGAAGTTCGCCTGCGCCAGCGCCGGCAACCATGCCCAGGGCGTGGCCTACCTGTGCCGGCATTTCGATGTCCGCGGGGTCGTGTTCATGCCGGTGACCACGCCGCAGCAGAAGATCGCGAAAACCCGCATCTTCGGCGGCGACAACATCGAGATCGTGCTGACGGGCGATTATTTCGACGACACGCTGCACTCGGCCCAGGAGTTCTGCAGGCGCGAGGAGGCGCATTTCCTGGCGCCGTTCGACGACCCGGACGTGATCGGGGGCCAGGCCACGGTCGCCGTGGAAACCCTGGATCAGATGCCGCGCCCCCCCGACATGATCGTGCTGCCGGTCGGCGGCGGCGGGCTGGCTGCCGGCGTGCGCGGCGTCTTTGTGCATGCTGCGCCGGAAACGGCCTTCCGCTTTGCCGAGCCGGCGGGCGGGGCAAGCTTCCGGGCCGCGCTCGAGGCGGGGCATCCGGTCACACTGGAAAAGGTTGACTCCTTCGTTGACGGTGCGGCCGTGGCAAGGGTTGGCGCGGCGCCCTTTTCGGCGTTGTCGGATGTGCTGCCGGCGCATGTGGTGCCCTGCCCGGAAGACAGGATCTGCGTGACGATCCTGGACATGCTGAATACCGAGGGAATCGTGCTCGAACCGGCCGGCGCCCTGGCCGTGGATGCGCTGGAGGATCTGCGCGAGGATCTGCGCGGCAGGACGGTCGTCTGCGTGACCTCGGGCGGGAATTTCGATTTCGAGCGCCTTCCCGAGGTGAAGGAGCGCGCCCAGAGGTTTTCCGGGGTGAAGAAATATTTCATTCTCCGGATGCCGCAGCGCCCCGGTGCGCTGCGGGAGTTCCTGGACCTTCTCGGCCCGGATGACGACATCGCCCGTTTCGAATACATGAAGAAGTCGGCCCGGAACTTCGGTTCGGTCCTGATCGGGATCGAAACCAGCCGGCCGGAGAATTTCTCGACCCTTGTCGCCCGGCTGGAGCAGGCGGGTTTCATCTATCGCGACATAACCGGTGATGAAACCCTGTCCGAGTTCATCGTCTAGGATGCCGCCCCCGGCCGGCCGGTTCCGCTCCGGCGCGCCGCCGCCATCCCGTGAGGGATGCGAGCGTGTCTCGACCCTAACGGTCGTAATCCAGCGTGATCCTTTCGCTCAGAGGGTAGCACTGGCAGGTCAGCACATAGCCCGCTTCGATCTCGTAATCCTCCAGCGCGTGGTTGGCGATCATGTCCAGCCTGCCCTCGGTCAGCCTGGCCCGGCAGGAGGCGCAGACCCCGGCCTTGCAGGAAAAGGGCACATCAAGGCCGTTTTCCAAGGCGGCTTCGAGAACCGACATGCCGGCCGGAATCTCGAAGCTGCGGCGGGTGCCGTCCAGGGTGACTTGCGCCTGCACGCGCACGGCCTGCCCGCCGCGCGTCGGGGCCGGGCGCGGGGCGCGGCCAGGCTGATCCGGCCGGAACAGCTCTGAACGGATCCGGGTTTCGGAAATTCCCCGTGCCTTCAGCGCATTGCGCACCTCCGTCATCATCGGCGGGGGGCCGCAGAGCAGGATCCGGTCTGCCGATTCGGCATCGACCCAGTGCCGCAGCAGCCCGGCGCATCTTTCCGCGTCCAGCCGGCCGCTGAACAGTTCGATTTCCTGGGTGTCGTTCTCCAGCACGTGCAGCAGCGTGAAACGCCCCATGTGCAGGTTCTTCAGGTCCTCCAGCTCCTCGCGGAACATGATCGTGCTTACCGCGCGGTTCGCATAGATCAGCGTGAAATGCGATTTCGGCTCTCCTTCCAGAACCGCCTTCAGCATCGACAGGATCGGCGTTATCCCGGCGCCGCCGGCGAAGGCGAGGTAGTGCCGGGCGGCCTCCGGCTCCGGTTCGAGGGTGAATGCCCCGCTCGGCGGCAGGGCATCAAGGCGCTCCCCGGGCGTCATCTCCTCGTTGGCCCAGGTGGAAAAGACGCCGCCTTCCACCTGCCTTATCCCGACCCTGATCGTTCCTTCGGACGGCGCGGCGCAGATCGAATAGCTGCGGCGCAGCTCGGTTCCGCCGAAGTCGCGCCGGAAGGTCAGGTGCTGACCCGCCCGGAAGGCGAAGGCTCCGGGGTCGTCCGGCTGTAGCGTGACCACCACTGCGTCGCGGGTGGTCCGGTGGATGTCTGTTACCGTGAGTGCGTGGAAACGAGACATGGCGCCCCCTCAGATGCACTTGAAATGGTCGAACGGTTCCAGGCAGTCCTCGCACTGCCACTGCGATTTGCAGGGCGTCGATCCGAACTGGCTGATCCGTTTCACATGGGCCGACTTGCAGCGCGGGCAATGCGCCGGCGTGCCGCCGGGCTGCGGCGGGGCGATGCCGTAGTCTTCCAGTTTCCGGCGGCCCTTTTGCGACAGCCAGTCTGTCGTCCAGGCGGGCGACAGGCGCTGTTCCAGGCGAAAATCGCGAACCCCGTGTTCGCGCAGCGCCGTTTCGATATCCAGCCGGATGATCGAGGTGGCCGGACAGCCGGAATAGGTGGGCGTGATGGTGACCACCAGCGTCTCGCCCTCAAGCGCCACGTCGCGCACGATGCCCAGATCCACCACCGAGATCACCGGAATTTCCGGGTCCGGCACGGCGTCGAGCCATTCCCAGACATCGGCAACCCTGGGCAGGGTCGCTACCATGTCGCCCCCGGGTAGGCGCGCTGCAGCCACTGCATCTGGGTCAGCAGGTGGCCCAGGTGTTCCGTATGCATGACGCCGGTCTTTCCGCCCCTGTGGGCAAAGTCGCCCTCGGGGTGGCGCAGCGTCGCCTCGGCCAGCGCCTCTTGCACCCGAGCGTCCCAGGCGGCGCGCAGCGAGGCCGGTTCGGGGGCGATGCCATCGGCCGCCAATTCGTCACTGACACTGTCGTTTTCGAAGATTTCGCCCACGTAGGGCCAGAGCGCATCCAGCGCCGCCTGCATCCGGGCGTGGCTTTCTTCGGTGCCGTCGCCCAGCGCGACAACCGTGTTGCGCGAGCGTTCCAGGTGGTAGGCGGCTTCCTTGCCGGCCTTTTCGGCGATGGCGGCAATGCGGTCATCGGTCGAGTTCGCAAGTTCCGTCAGATGCACCAGGTTGAAGGCGTCGAACAGGAACTGGCGCATCATCGTGTGGCCGAAATCGCCGTTCGGGCGTTCCACCAGCAGCAGGTTGCGGAAATCCCAGACGTCGCGCAGGAACGCCAGGTCGTCGGCCGAGCGCCCCTTGCCCTCGACCTCGCCCGCCAGCCCCAGCCACATCTGCGTCTGCCCGATCAGGTCGAGCGCGGTGTTGGCCAGCGCGATGTCCTCTTCCAGCACCGGCGCATGGCCGCACCATTCGCTGACCCGGTGGCCGAGCACCAGCGCATTGTCGCCCTGGCGCAGCAGGAATTCGAACAGGGCGCTCATCACATCGGCCCCACGTCTTCGGGGATGTCGAAGAACGTCGGGTGGCGGTAGATCTTGTCATTGGCGGGCTCATACAGCGGCCCCTTGTCCGAAGGCGAGGACGCCGTGACATGCGCCGCCTCGACCACCCAGATGCTGACCCCTTCGTTGCGCCGCGTGTAAACGTCGCGCGCGTTCAGGATCGCGGTTTCGGCGTCGGGCGCGTGCAGGCTGCCGACGTGGCGGTGGCTCAGCCCGTGCCGGCCGCGGATGAAGACTTCCCAGAGGGGCCATTCGTTTTTCATTTCCTGTCTCCCTATTCAGCCGCCTGCCGGCGCGCGGCCTTCTTGCGGGCGTGTTCCAGCAGGCCCTCGCGCACCCAGGCGCCGTCTTGCCAGGCCTTGCGGCGGGCGGCCATGCGGTCGGCGTTGCAGGGGCCGTTGCCGTTGATGACCGCGAAGAATTCGGACCAGTCCGGGTCGGTGAAATCGTAATGCCCGCGTTCCTCGTTCCACTTCAGATCGGGGTCGGGGATGGTCAGGCCCAGGTATTCGGCCTGCGGCACGGTCTGGTCAACGAACCGCTGGCGGCCCTCGTCGTTGGTCATGGTCTTGATCCCCCAGGCCATCGACTGCGCCGAATGCACCGAGTCCCTGTCGGACGGGCCGAACATCATCAGCGCCGGATACCAGAAGCGATTCAGCGCATCCTGCGCCATTTCCTTCTGCTCCGGGGTGCCGAAGGCCATCTTCATCATGATGTCGTAGCCCTGGCGCTGGTGGAAGCTCTCTTCCTTGCAGATGCGGATCATGGCCCGCGCATAAGGGCCGTAGGAGGTGCGCTGCAAGGCCACCTGGTTCATGATCGCAGCGCCATCCACCAGCCAGCCGATGGCCCCGATATCGGCCCAGTTCAACGTCGGATAGTTGAAGATCGAGGAATATTTCATCCGGCCTTCGTGCAGCAGGTCGATCAGCTCGTCGCGGCTGACGCCCAGGGTTTCGGCGGCGCAGTAAAGATAGAGCCCGTGCCCGGCCTCGTCCTGCACCTTGGCCAGCAGGATCGCCTTGCGTTCCAGCGTGGGCGCGCGAGTGATCCAGTTGCCCTCGGGCAGTTGCCCGACCACCTCGGAATGGGCGTGCTGGCCGATCTGGCGGATCAGGGTCTGGCGGTAGCCCTCGGGCATCCAGTCCTTCGGCTCGATCTTCTCGCCGGCGTCGATGCGGGCCTGAAAGGCGCGTTCCTCGGGGGTCATCTCCTCGGGCGTCTTCACGCCCTTGCCGGTGGATTTCACCATCTGTGCATACATCGCGCGCCCTCCTCAGACCCGTTCGATGATCATCGCCACGCCCTGGCCCACGCCGACACACATGGTGCACAGGGCATAACGCCCGCCGGTGCGTTTCAACTGCCAGGCGGCGGTCAGCACCAGCCGGGCGCCGGACATGCCCAGCGGGTGGCCCAGCGCGATGGCACCGCCGTTCGGGTTGACGTGTTCGGCGTCGTCCGGGATGCCGAGCGCGCGCAGCACCGCCAGCGCCTGTGCCGCGAAGGCCTCGTTCAGCTCGATCACGTCCATCTGGTCGATGGTCAGCCCGGTGCGCTCCAGCAGCTTGTTGACGGCGGGCACCGGGCCGATGCCCATCACCCGAGGTTCCACCCCTGCGGCCGCCATGCCGACGATGCGCGCCATCGGCTGCAGGTCGTTGTGCCGGGCCGCGCTTTCCGAAGCCACCAGCACCGCCGCCGCCCCGTCGTTGACGCCCGAGGCATTGCCGGCGGTCACGCTCAGGTCGGGGCCGTTGATCGGGCGCAGCCGGGACAGTTTTTCCACGGTCGTGCCGGGCCGCGGGTGTTCGTCGGTATCGACGATCACCGGATCGCCGCGCTTTTGCGGCACCGTGATCGGCAGGATTTCATCCTTGAAGAAACCGGCCCTGTGCGCCGCTTCCCACCGGGCCTGCGACCGCGCCGCAAAGGCGTCCTGGTCTTCGCGGCTGATGTTGTGGTCGGCCGCCACGTTGTCGGCGGTTTCGGGCATGGAATCGGTGCCGTAGGCCTCGCGCATCTTCGGGTTCACGAAACGCCAGCCGATGGTGGTGTCGAAGATCTCGGCCCGGCGGGAAAAGGCGGTATCCGCCTTGGGCATGACGAAGGGCGCGCGGCTCATGCTTTCGACGCCGCCGGCGATGGCCATGTCCTGGTCGCCGGCGCGGATCGCGCGTGCCACCATGCCGATGGCATCCATCCCCGAAGCGCAGAGCCGGTTGACGGTGGTGCCCGGCACGCTGACCGGCAGCCCGGCCAGCAGCGCCGCCATGCGCGCCACGTTGCGGTTGTCCTCGCCCGCCTGGTTGGCCGCGCCGAGCACGACATCGTCAAGCGTCGCCCAGTCCACGGACGGGTTGCGTGCGATCAGCGCCGAAATGGGCGCCGCGGCCAGGTCGTCGGCGCGCACCGTGCTCAGGGCGCCGCCGTAGCGGCCGATCGGCGTGCGGATGGCATCGCAGATGAACGCTTCCATGAATCGTCGATCCGTTCGCATGGCTTGCGGCATTCCCCGACCGCATGGTCGGATTAGCATGCGGGCCGGCACCAGGCAACATATTTGTTACCGGAATTTTCGTATACCTCTTTTTGTGTAACCTGTTTCTTGCGTAGCCCGTTGCCTGGCCCGTTCTGCCGGTCCGGACGGAAAGCTGCGTAAAATCCGCCTTGTTAAGCTGCCGTTCAACTCCTTCCTCTACCACCGGATCCGGGTGAAACACGAGGTGGTGGGATGAGCGCGAAACCGAACGCGCCGGTGATCATCAAGCGCAAGAAGGTCGTCGGCGGTGGGGGGCACCACGGCGGAGCCTGGAAGGTCGCCTATGCCGACTTCGTGACGGCCATGATGGCCTTCTTCCTGCTGATGTGGCTGCTGAACGCGACGACGGAAAAGCAGCGCAAGGGTCTGGCCGACTATTTCAGCCCGACGATTCCGGTCAACCGGATTTCCGGCGGGGGAGATGGCTCCTTCGGCGGCGACAACGTCTTTACCGAGGAAACCCTCGCCCAGAATGGCACCGGAGCGACCCTGAAGAAGGCAACCGAATCCAATGCGGCCCGGGGCGCTTTCGGATCCGGGCAGTCCGCGGAAGACGGCGCGCAGGATGCCGACCTGGCAGCGGTCGAAGAGGCCCTTGCCGGCCTGTCCGGCGAAAGCATGGTCAGCGACGAGGCCCTTCGCCACATCGTGACGCGGGTCACCGACGAAGGGCTGATCGTCGAGTTGTTCGACCTGCCGGGAGAACCCCTGTTCGAACCGGGCGGCACCGTGCCGACCCTCGTCATGGAAGAGCTGGCGGCCATGATCGCCGAGATCTTTTCTCTCGTGGACAACGAAATCGCGGTGAACGGATACAGCCGCGCCCGCCCCGTCGTTCTCGCCAGGAACCCGGTCTGGGATCTCTCGCAATCGCGCGCCGACACGATCCGGAAGCTCCTGGCGGAAAAGCTGCCCGGGCATCGGATCCAGCGGGTCTCCGGCTATGCCGATCGCAAGCCGGCGGTGGCCAACCCCATGGCCGTACGCAACAACCGGATCGAGATCATCCTGCTGCGGGACAGCCCCTCCTGAACGGGGGAGGGCAACCGCCGGATAGGGAAAACTTTCATCGTTAGCGCGCTGTTAAGCCGGGGCGGGTAGTCCTTCCGGTGGACTCGGGACCACTGGCAGCAGAAAGGCGCTTCCCAATGACGATCTCCTCTTCCTTGAATGCCGGTGTGGCAGGGCTTAATGCCAATGCGACCCGGCTTGCGACGATTGCCGACAATATCGCCAATTCGGCCACCTTCGGCTACAAGCGGGCACAGGCAGATTTCCATTCCCAGGTCATCGGCGGCGGGTCGGGCGCCGGCGTCTATTCCGCCGGCGGCGTGCGCGTCACCACGCAGCGGCTGATCGATGAGCGCGGGCCGCTGATCTCCACTTCGAACCCCACCGACATCGCGGTGAACGGTCGCGGCATGTTGCCGGTCACGACAAGGGTATCTCTTGATTCGAATACCGGGAACTACCCGATGATGCTGATGACGACCGGCTCTTTCCGCCCCGATGCCGATGGTGTCCTGATGACCGAAACGGGAATGGTCCTGATGGGCTGGCCGGCCAATGTCGATGGCTCGATGCCGAGCTATCCGCGCGATACCGTGGCCGGCCTCGAACCCGTTCGGGTCAACGTGAACCAGTTTGCCGGCGACCCGACGACCCGGATGACCCTCGCGGTTAACCTGCCGGCCACCGAAACGCAGGCAGGTGCGGCAGGGGTCCAGCAGGATCTGTCGATCGAGTATTTCGGCAACCTCGGCACCTCCGAGACCCTCAGCGTCAACTTCACGCCGACCGTGCCTGGAAGCGGCGCCTCCAATACCTGGACCATGACGATCACCGACAGCGCCTCCGGCGGTGCGACCGTCGGACAATACACGCTGGTGTTCGATTCCAGCCAGACCAACGGGGGCACGCTGGCCTCGGTCACCACGATCTCCGGCGGCGCCTACAATGCCGCCACCGGGTCGGTGACGCTCACGCTTGGCGGCGGTCCGCTGGAACTGACGATCGGCACGATCAACGACCCGGGCGGAATGACGCAGCTTTCGGACAGTTTCGCTCCGGTCACGATCGAGAAGAACGGTTCTCCGGTCGGCAATCTGACCACGGTCGAGATCGACCCGAACGGTTTCGTGAACGCAGTCTACGATATCGGGTTCACCCGGACGATCTACCAGATTCCGCTGGTCGATGTGCCCAACCCTAACGGGCTGATCTCGCTCAACAACCAAGCCTATCAGATATCCCCTGAAAGCGGCGCCTTCTTCCTGTGGGATGCCGGAGACGGCCCGACCGGAGAGGTGCTCGGGTTCACGAGAGAGGAATCCGCGACCGACGTCGCCGCCGAGCTGACCCAGCTGATCCAGACCCAGCGAGCCTATTCTTCCAACGCCAAGGTCATCCAGACCGTTGATGAGATGCTCCAGGAAACGACCAACATCAAGCGCTGAGACGGCATGAAGAGGGATAGGCGATGAGCATCTCGGGCTCCCTTTCGAATGCCCTGTCGGGGCTTACGGCGGCATCGCGGGCGGCGGAAGTGGTTTCCTCGAACGTGGCCAACGCCCTGACCGAGGGCTACGGACGGCGGGAGCTCGAACTGGCGGCTCGCTCTGTCGGCGGCAACGGGGCCGGAGTGCGGGTCGTCGGAGTCTTGCGCAATGTCGATGAACAGCTCGTCACCGAACGCCGCCTGGCCGAGTCCCGTCTCGGCCAGGCTTCTGTCGTGGCGGAGTTCCACAAGGACATGGAGCAGATCCTGGGGCTGCCCGACGACCCCGGCTCGCTCGGCGGCTGGACAACGCAGCTGGAAACGGCGCTGATCGAGGCGGCGAGCCGACCGGATTCCGAGCCCCGGCTGGATACCGTTCTGAGGGCTGCCCAGGGCCTGTCATCCAAGCTGAACGGGGCATCCGAGCGGGTACAGGAGCTGCGCCTGGAGGCGGACGGCAGGATCGCCGAGCAGGTCCGCCGCCTGAACGAGAATCTGAGCCGGGTCGCTGAACTCAACCATGCCATCCGTGTCCAGCTGGCTGCCGGGCGCGATGCCAACGCGCTCATGGATCAGCGTCAGCAAACGATCGACTCGATTTCGGAAATCGTTCCCCTCAGACAGGTGCCACGCGGGAACGGGCAGGTGGCCCTGTTCACCCCTGGCGGCGCCATCCTGCTCGACGGCACCCCGGCGCGCATAGGCTTTGCTCCCGTCGGAACGATAGTTCCGCAGATGAGCCTTGGAAGCGGGGCCCTTTCCGGGCTTACCGTCAACGGCAACCCGGTTGCCACCGGGTCTTCCGGCCCCCTGGGGGGCGGAAGCCTTGGTGCGCTGTTCGATGTTCGGGACAATCTTGCCGTCACCGCCCAGACGCGCCTGGATGCAATGGCGCGTAACCTGATCGAACGCCTCGCAGACCCTGCGGTTGATCCGACGTTGACCCCTGGCGACGCGGGGCTTTTCACGGATGCGGGGGTGGCCTTCTCCGCAGCAAACGAGACCGGAATATCGGCGCGGATTTCCGTCAACCCTCTGGTTGATCCGGCCGGGGGGGGCGCGCTGTGGCGCCTTCGTGACGGACTCGGGGCGACCAGCCCGGGCGATGTCGGAAATGCAACGCTTCTGAGCGCGATGGGCGATGCGCTCCGCGCTCCGCGCATTCCCTCCAGCGGCGGGTTCATCGGCGCCGCCCGTTCGGCTCCCGGGCTTGCCAGCGACATCCTTTCCCTGAACCATGCCGATCTGCTTGCTGCAGATGCGGACAAGGGCTTCGCCATTGCTCAGTTCGATGCCATGAAGACTCTCGAACTGCAGGATGGCGTCGATACCGACCGAGAGCTTCAGCAGCTTCTCCTGATCGAGCAGTCCTATTCGGCCAATGCCCGCATCATTTCCACCGTCGATGACCTGATCCAGACATTGCTGAGGCTCTGAGATGAATTTCCTGTCAGTCGGAGATCTTGCGCTGACCTATCAGAACAGGCGCCAAGTGGTGCGGATCAAAGCCGACCTGGCCCGGCTCGGCAACGAGCTGGCAACCGGCAGGAAGAGCGATCTTTCCGAGCTTTCGGGGGGCGATTTTTCACCGGTCAGCAGCCTTCAGAACGCCCTTGCCGCAAACAGGGCATATTCGACATCGATTGCGGAGGCCGGGCTGTTTGCCTCCTCGATGCAGGCAACGCTGGGCAGTATCCAGTCCATGAGCGAACAGCTCGGCCCGGCCCTGCTGATGGCCGGCAATTCCGAACATCCGGCGATGATCCGCAGCGCGACGGCCGATGCGCGCTCGAAGTTCGAAGCCGTCGTCTCGGCATTCAACACCCAGGTGGCAGGTAGATACGCCTTTTCCGGGGCCGCGACCGATCAGCCGGCTCTCGCCTCTGCCGATACGATCATCCAGGCGCTGGCTGCGGCAACCGCTTCGGCCACCACGGCGGCCGGAATCGAGGCTGCTGTGGATGCCTGGTTCGATACTCCCGGAGGCGGATTCGACACGACGGCTTATACCGGCTCGGGAAATCTCCTCGCGCCCTTTGCCCTGTCGGAATCGGACATGACCTCGATTCCGATCACCGCTGCCGATACGGAGATTCGCGAGATTCTCAAGGGTTATGCCTTGGCGGCCCTGATCGACGACGGAGCCCTGAACGCGAATGTCGTCGAACAGGCAGCGCTGACCCGCTGCGCCGGCGAACGGATCCTTTCGGCAGATTCCGTTCTTGCCGAGCTTCAGGCGCGTGTCGGCACCTCGCAATCGCGGATCGAGGCCGCCAATATGCGCAACGCGGCAGCGAGAACCTCCCTGGAGCTGGCGCTCAACGAGCTGACGGCCGTTGACCCCTACCGGGCGGCTACCGAGCTCGAGGCCGCCCGCGGCCAGCTGGACACGCTTTACACGCTCACCGTCCGTCTGGCGCGCCTGTCCATGTCGGAGTACCTGAGATGAGATCCTGGATCCTTGCCGTTCTCGCCCTGTTCATGACGACGGGCAGCCTGCTCTCCGCTCCGGTCCGGATAAAGGATCTGGTCGAATTCGACGGCGTGCGTGGAAACGACCTGGTCGGCTATGGGCTGGTGGTCGGCCTGAATGGCACCGGCGACGGTATCCGCAACGCGCCGTTTACCGAGGAAATAATGTCAAACATCCTCGAACGGCTGGGGGTGAATGTCTCGGGGGAACAGTTTCGCCCGAAGAATGTGGCCGCTGTTTTCGTGACAGGAACCCTGCCCCCCTTTGCCCGCGCGGGCAGCAGGATCGATGTTACGGTTTCGGCAATCGGCGATGCGAAGAGCCTGGTTGGCGGCACCCTGATCCTGACCCCGCTGAATGCCGCAGACGGCCAGATATATGCCGTTGCGCAGGGGACCGTGATCGCCGGAGGAATCGCGGCCGAAGGGGAGGGTGCCAGTATCGTGCAGGGTGTGCCGACATCGGGCGTGATTCCGGCCGGGGCCAGGGTGGAGCGTGAAATAGAGTTCGATTTCACCACCTTGCGCTCCGTACGCCTGGCCTTGAGAACGCCCGATTTCACCACGGCAGGACGAATCGAATCCGCGATCAATGGGCATTACGGTAATGTGGTTGCGCGCATGCTCGATGCGGGGACCGTCATCGTCGATATCGCGGCAACCCGTGAGCTGTCTCCCGCCCATGCGCTCGGGCGGATCGAGCGGATCATGGTTGATCCCCAGCGGCGTGCGCGGGTGGTTGTGGATCAGGCATCGGGGACCATTGTCATGGGTGAGGATGTCCGGATTTCCCGGGTTGCGGTTTCGAAGGGAAATCTGACAATCCGGGTGCAGGAAACCCCGGTGGCGGTTCAGCCCAACCCGTTTTCGCAGGGCGATACCATCGTCCTGCCGCGCACTTCCGCCGCGATCGAGGAAACGCCGGGCAACGGCCTGGTCGAAATCGGAGACGGAACCTCTCTTTCGGAAATCATCGCCGGGCTGAACGCCCTCGGCGTATCATCGCGGGACATGATCGACATTCTCAAGAGCATCAAGGCCGCCGGTGCGCTGCATGCGGAATTCATCGTGCGCTGAATGCGCTGAAAGCCGGGGGCGCTGAAACCGTTTCCTAAGCGGGAGCTCCGAGGCGGGAACACGGTGCCAGGGGTGCATTCCGGGCACAAGCATGTGTTCCGGATATGAATGCCTGCATGTTGCGACGGTTCCGCAGGGGAGGAACCGGCTCGCATGGCGCGGCTTCTGATCCGTGCATTTGCGTTGCGGCCTGCCGCTGCGGCCCGTCTGCGGCGGTGTGCGGCCCGCCAGAATGTAAAGGCAAGAAATATTCAGGCTTGAAATACATGTTTTCCCGGCTACCATCGTTGTCGCAGTATCCGATGCGGGGGAGCCGGAAAGATCATGCGTGTCCTGTGCCTCGGCGGCGGTCCGGCCGGTCTCTATTTCGCGATCTCCATGAAACGGCGCGACCCGTCGCACGCTGTGACCGTCCTGGAGCGCAACCGGGCCAATGATACCTTCGGCTGGGGAGTGGTCCTGTCGGATGACGCGCTTGAGAGGATGGCCCGGAACGATCCGGAAAGCGCCCGGGCGATTCGCAGGAACTTCATGTACTGGGATGATATCGCCGTCGTGCTTCGGGGAGAGCGCATCCTGTCCGGGGGACACGGCTTTGCGGGGATCGGGCGCCGGCAGATGCTGACCATTCTCCAGGAGCGCGCCTGCGAGCTGGGCGTGGAAATGCGATTCGAGACCAGCTTCACGGGGGCGGAGGAATACCGGAAGGACTACGATCTGGTGGTTGGTGCAGATGGGATCAATTCTACCGTGCGGCGCGAATACCGGAATGTTTTCCGCCCCGATATCGATACCCGCCTGTGCAAGTTCATCTGGCTGGGCACGCACCAGAAATTCGACGATGCCTTCACCTTCATCTTCGAGAAGACCCGGCACGGCTGGGTCTGGGCGCATGTCTACCAGTTCGATCCGCAGACCGCGACCGTGATAGTCGAATGCCGCCAGGAGACCTGGGATGCCTGGGGATTCGAGCAGATGAGCAAGGCGGAAACCATCCGCACCTGCGAGGAGATATTCGCCGCGCATCTGGGCGGTCATGCGCTGATGTCCAATGCCGCGCATCTGCGCGGCTCTGCCGTCTGGATGAACTTCCCCCGCGTGATATGCGAAAGGTGGCACCATGAAAATGTCGTTCTGATGGGGGATGCCGCCGCGACGGGGCATTTTTCCATCGGTTCGGGAACGCGGCTTGCCTTCGACAGCGCGATCGCCCTTGCCGAGTACTTGCACAGCGAGAACGACATGGCCGCCGCCTTCGCCCGTTATCAGGACGAGCGCCGCCTCGAGGTGCTGCGCCTGCAATCCGCTGCGCGCAACTCCCTGGAGTGGTTCGAGAATGTTGAACGCTACCTGGATCTGGAGCCGATCCAGTTCACCTATTCCCTGCTGACCAGGAGCCAGAGGATCAGCCACGAGAATCTCAGGTTGCGGGATCCGGCGTGGCTGGAGCGGGCCGAGCGCTGGTTTCAGGCCAGGGCCGGCGTGCCCGCAGATGCGCCGGTGCGTGCGCCGATGTTCGCCCCGCTGCGATTGCGCGGCCTGACCCTGAACAACCGGATCGTCGTTTCGCCGATGGCGCAGTACAAGGCCGTGGATGGCACGCCGGGCGACTGGCATCTGGTGCATTACGGCGAGCGGGCCAAGGGCGGGGCCGGTCTGATCTTTACCGAAATGACCTGCGTCTCTCCCTCCGGGCGGATCACGCCCGGCTGTCCCGGGCTCTATTCTCCCGATCACGAGGCCGCGTGGCGCCGGATCACGGATTTCGTGCACGCCGAGACCGGCGCGAAGATCTGCTGCCAGATCGGCCATTCCGGGCGCAAGGGCTCCACCCGGATCGGCTGGGAGGGAATGGACGAACCGCTGGAAACCGGCAACTGGGAACTGATCTCCGCTTCGGCCGTGCCCTGGTCGGAAGGCAGCGCCCGGCCCCGCGCCATGACCCGCGCAGACATGGACGAGGTGCTCGCGCAATTCGTCGCCGCAACGGAAATGGCCCTGCGCGCCGGATTCGACATGATCGAACTGCACGCCGCGCACGGCTATCTGATTTCTTCCTTCATATCCCCGGTTTCGAACCTGCGGGAAGACAGCTACGGCGGAACGCTCGAAAACCGGATGCGCTACCCGCTCGAGGTCTTTTCCGCCATGCGCGCCGCGTGGCCGGACGACAGGCCGATGTCGGTGCGGATATCGGCGACCGACTGGGTGGGGCCCCGGGGAGTGAACCCGGAAGAGGCGGTGGAGATCGCCCGCATGTTCGCCCGCGCCGGCGCCGACATCATCGACGTATCTGCGGGGCAGACCACGCCCGAGGCCCGCCCGGTCTATGGCCGCATGTTCCAGACCCCCTTTGCCGACCGGATCCGGCACGAAGCCGGGGTCAGGACGATGGCGGTCGGCAACATCTACGAGGCGGACCACGCCAATTCGATCCTGCTGGCCGGCCGTGCCGACCTCGTGGCGATCGGCCGCCCGCATCTGGCCGATCCGTTCTGGACCCTGCACCAGGGGGCACTGATCGGTGATCGTCACGCCGAATGGCCGAAGCCGTATCTGGCCGGGCGCGACCAGGCCTGGCGCCTGGCCGACCGCGAAGCCGAAGCGATACGGGTCTGACATGGGCGAGACCGGGGAAGATGCCGCTTCTCGCGCCGCTCGGGCGGTGGCGTGTCGGCTCCGGCCTGTCGTGCTGCGCCGATTCCGGGCGATCGGTGCCTTGCGGGAAGCAATCGGGAAGGTGAGCGCAAGATGCACGGGGAGATGACGACAGGCGAAAGCGAGCGCGCGGCCAGGGCCCGGCTGCGCCTGTGGCTTCGGCTGCTCAAGACCACCCGGCGGATCGAGGCCGAGCTGCGCGAGAACCTGCGGCGGGAGTTCTCCACCACCCTGCCCAGGTTCGATGTTCTGGCGGCCCTGAACCGGTTCGGGGATGGGCTCAAGATGAGCGAGCTTTCCGGCGTGCTGAAGGTCTCCAACGGCAATGTGACCGGAATCATCGACTGGCTGGCCGCCAACGGGCTCGTGGAGCGGGTGCCGGTGCCCGGCGACAGGCGGGCCTCCATGGTTCGGCTGACCGCGCGGGGGCAGGAAGAATTCGCCCGGCAGGCCGCGGCGCACGGGCGCTGGGTGGATCGGCTGCTTGCCGGTTTCGACAGCGCCGAAGCCGAGGCCCTGGCCGCCCGGCTGGCCGCCGAGCTGCGGCGGATGGAAGGAGAGGGCGGAGAATGAACAGGGCACGCACCGATACCAGGCACTTCCTGTGCCGCACCGAAAACCGGATCGCAACGGTTTCGCTGGACCGCCCCGAGCGGAAGAATCCGCTGACCTTCGAAAGCTATGCCGAACTGCGCGACTGGTTCCGCGCCCTGCCCGATGCCGATGACGTGGACGTGGTGATCTTCGCCTCCAACGGCGGGAACTTTTCCTCGGGGGGCGACGTGCACGACATCATCGCGCCGCTCACGAAGATGAGCATGAAGGAGCTTCTGGCCTTCACGCGGATGACCGGCGATCTGGTCAAGGCGATGACCGGCTGCGGCAAACCGGTCATCGCGTCGGTCGATGGCGTCTGCGTGGGGGCCGGCGCGATCATCGCGATGGCCTCGGACATCCGCCTGGCTACGCCACGGGCCAGGACCGCCTTTCTGTTCACGCGCGTCGGGCTGGCCGGCTGCGACATGGGGGCCTGTGCGATGCTGCCGCGCATCATTGGCCAGGGCCGGGCGGCGGAACTGCTGTTCACCGGCCGCACCATGAGCGCCGAGGAAGGCGCGGCATGGGGGTTCTACAGCCGGATCGTGGACGCGGATTCGCTTGAATCAGAGACGCTTTCGCTGGCCCAGAGCCTGCGCGACGGACCGAATTTCGCCCACATGATGACCAAGACGATGCTGGCGCAGGAATGGTCCATGTCGATCGACCAGGCGATCGAGGCCGAGGCCCAGGCCCAGGCAATCTGCATGCAGACTGACGATTTCAGGCGCGCCTACAAGGCCTTCGTGAAACGCGAAAAGCCGAGATTCGAGGGGAACTGATGGCCGACCGGACCTTCCTTGACTGGCCCTTTTTCGAGCCGCGCCACAGGGCGTTGGCCGAAGCGCTGGAGGGCTGGGCGGGGGAAAGCCTGGGCGCCATCGACCACGGCGAGACGGACGCCGCCTGTCGCGCGCTGGTCCGGGCGCTGGGCGATGGCGGCTGGCTGGAGCACACGGCGGCGGAAGGCGGCGAAATGCTGGATCTGCGCACGCTGTGCCTGTGCCGAGAGACGCTGGCCCGCCACGACGGGCTGGCGGATTTCGCCTTTGCCATGCAGGGGCTGGGCACGGGTGCGATCTCGCTTTTCGGCACGCCGGAGCAGCGGGCGGAATGGCTGCCGCTGACCCGCTCGGGCAGGGCCATCGCCGCCTTCGCGCTGACCGAGCCGCGGTCGGGGTCGGACGTGGCGAGTTCCACAATGTCGGCAACGCCCGATGGCGATGGTTACGTGCTGAACGGCGAAAAGACCTGGATTTCCAACGGCGGCATCGCCGATCTCTACACGGTATTCGCCCGCACCGGAGAGGCAGAGGGCGCCCGCGGCCTGTCGGCCTTTCTGGTGCCTGCCGGCACGCCGGGTCTGCACATTGCCGAACGGCTGGACACGATCGCCCCGCATCCGCTGGCCAGGCTGGAGTTTTCCGATTGCCGGATCCCCGCATCCGCCCTGATCGGAGAGCGCGGCGCCGGCTTCAAGGTGGCCATGTCGGTGCTCGACATGTTTCGCCCCACGGTGGGCGCGGCGGCGCTCGGCTTTGCGCGCCGAGCCCTTGATGAGGCACTGATACGGGTGAAAACGCGCCGGATACGGGGCGCGCCGCTGGCCGATCTGCAGATGGTTCAGGGCCATATCGCCGACATGGCGCTGGACATCGACGCCGCCGCCCTGCTGGTCTATCGCGCCGCCTGGGCCAGGGACAGCGGCACGCCGCGCATCACCCGCGAAGCGGCGATGGCCAAGCTGCACGCGACCGAAGCGGCCCAGCGGGTGATCGACACGGCCGTGCAGCTGCATGGCGGCGACGGGGTGCGGTCGGGCGAGGCCGTCGAGCGGCTCTATCGAGAGATCCGGGCGCTGCGCATCTACGAGGGCGCCTCGGACGTTCAGAAGCTGATCATCGCGCGCGCAGCCCTTGCCGCACAGGAGGGAGGATAGGCCATGCTGTCACCAAGCGCCCATGAAGACACCTTCACCCGCGACAACCTTCCGCCGCCGGGCCAGTGGCCGGTTTTTCTGCTGGACGGGTTCGATTATCCCGAGCGGTTGAATGTCGGGCACGAGCTGACCGATGCGATGGTCGTTCGGGGTTTTGGCGACCGCACCGCCCTGATCGGCAATGGCCGGCGGCGCACCTACAAGGAACTGGCCGACTGGACCAACCGCCTGGCGCATGTGCTGGTCGAGGATCTCGGCGTCAGGCCGGGCAACCGGGTGCTGATCCGCTCGGCCAACAACCCGGCGATGGTGGCCTGCTGGCTGGCGGCGACCAAGGCCGGCGCCGTCGTGGTGAATACCATGCCGATGCTGCGGGCGGGCGAACTGGGGAAGATCGTCAGAAAGGCCCGTGTCGGTCTCGCATTGTGCGACACCCGGCTGATGGAGGAAATGCGGGCCTGCGCCGACGAAAGCCCGTATCTGGAGCGTGTCGTCGGCTTTGACGGCACCATGAACCACGATGCCGAACTGGACCGGCTGGCGCTGGAAAAGCCGGTGCATTTCGACCCCGTTCCGACCGGACGCGACGATGTGGCGCTGCTTGGCTTCACCTCGGGCAGCACCGGCGAGCCGAAAGCGACGATGCATTTTCACCGCGACCTGCTGATCATCGCCGACGGCTATGCGCGAGAGGTTCTCGGGGTCACGCCCGATGACGTTTTCGTCGGCTCGCCGCCGCTGGCCTTCACCTTCGGCCTGGGCGGGCTGGCGATCTTTCCCCTGCGCTTCGGTGCGGCGGCGGCGCTGCTGGAAGACGCCAGCCCGCCGAACATGGTCGAGATCATCGAGAAATACCGCGCCACGGTCTGTTTCACGGCCCCCACCGCCTATCGGGTCATGCTGCGGGCGATGGAGGAGGGCGCCGATCTGTCCAGCCTGCGCGCCGCCGTCTCGGCCGGCGAAACCCTGCCGGCGCCTGTCTACGAGGAGTGGATCGCCAGGACGGGCAAGCCGATGCTTGACGGGATCGGCGCCACCGAAATGCTGCACATCTTCATTTCCAACCGTCTGGACGATCACCGCCCGGCCTGCACCGGCAAGCCCGTGACGGGCTACCAGGTGCGGGTGATCGGACCCGACGGGACAGACATGCCGCCGGGCGAAGTGGGCCGGCTGGCGGTGCGCGGGCCGACCGGGTGTCGTTATCTGAACGATCCGCGGCAGGCGGATTACGTGCAGGACGGCTGGAACATCACCGGCGACAGTTTCTGGCAGGATGAGGAGGGCTACCTGCATTTCGCCGCCCGCAACGACGACATGATCGTGTCCGCGGGCTACAACATCGCCGGCCCGACGGTAGAGGCGGCGCTGCTGTCGCACCCGGATGTGGTGGAATGCGCGGTCATCGGCGTGCCGGACGAGGCACGCGGACAGATCGTGCAGGCGCATGTGGTGCTGGCCGAGGGCACGCCGCGCAACGACGCGACGGTTGCGGCGTTGCAGAACCACGTGAAACAGCAGATCGCGCCCTACCAGTATCCGCGCTCGGTCGTGTTCTGCGACGGCCTGCCAAAGACCGAAACCGGCAAGATCCAGCGTTTTCGGTTGAAGCGGTTGTCTGCGGCCGAGGCGGCGAAAACGCTTGATCCTCAGGAATGATGGCGGGTTAATGAGCGCCGGCACGAAACCGGGAATGAACGGCAACCAACGGGAGGAAACGCCATGAAACTGAAATCCTTGATCCTCGCGGCAGCGCTGGCCGCCACCGCCGGGGGAGCACTTGCCGGGTCGCATGGCGGCAAGGTCAAGGTCGGCATGATCACCACGCTTTCGGGTGGTGGCGCGGGGCTTGGCATCGACGTGCGCGACGGCTTCATGCTGGCACTCAAGATGGCCGGTGCCGACAATGTGGAAGTCGTGATCGAAGACGACCAGCGCAAGCCCGACATCGCGGTGCAGCTGGCCGACCGGATGATCCAGTCGGAAAAGGTCGATGTCCTGACCGGCATCATCTGGTCGAACCTCGCGATGGCCGTGGTGCCCGCCGCTACCGCCCAGGGCAAGTTCTACCTTTCGCCCAATGCCGGGCCCTCGGCGCTGGCGGGCAAGGGGTGCAATCCGCTCTACTTCAACGTGGCCTGGCAGAACGACAACCTGCACGAAGCCGCCGGCGCCTATGCCAGCCAGGCCGGCTTCGGCAAGACCTTCATCCTGGCGCCCAACTATCCGGCCGGCAAGGATGCGCTGACCGGATTCAAGCGCTTCTTCAAGGGCGACCTGGCCGGCGAGATCTATACCAAGCTCGGCCAGACCGACTATGCCTCGGAAATCGCGCAGATCCGGGCCAGCGGCGCCGACAGCGTGTTCTTCTTCCTGCCCGGCGGCATGGGGATCTCTTTCCTCAAGCAATATGCCGACAGCGGCGTGGGATTGCCGCTGGTGGGGCCGGCCTTCAGCTTTGATCAGGGCATCCTGCAGGCGGTTGGCGCCGCGGCGCTCGGGGTGAAGAACACCAGCCAGTGGAGCAAGGACATCGACAACCCCGCCAACAGGGCGTTCGTCGAGGCCTTCCAGGCCGAATACGGGCGTCTGCCTTCGCTTTATGCAAGCCAGGGTTTCGACACCGCCAACCTGCTGCTGAGCGCGATGGCCCGGGCCGACGTGGGCGATACCGAGGCCTTCCGGGCGGCGCTGGCGGCGGCCGATTTCGATTCGGTGCGCGGTGATTTCGCCTTTGCCTCCAACCAGCATCCGATTCAGGACATCTACGTGCGCGAGGTGATCAGGGAAGGCGATGTGTTCACCAACAGGATCGTCGGTGTGGCGCTGGAGGATTATTCCAACGCCTATGTCGATCAGTGCAGGATGTAGCGCAGGACGTCGCGCAGGATGTAGCATTGCCGATACCGTCGGGTGGGGCAGCCCGCCCGACGCTTTCCCGCAGTTTCAGGCTCTCTCCCCATGTCTCCCATCCTTCTGATCGAACAGATCCTGAACGGGCTGCAGTTCGGCGTCATGCTGTTTCTCATGGCGGCCGGGCTGACGCTGATCTTCGGTGTCATGGGGCTGATCAACCTTGCGCATGGTTCGCTCTACATGATCGGGGCCTTCGCGGCGGCGGCGGTGGCCGGCTGGAGCGGTTCGTTCCTGCTGGCGCTGGCGGCGGCGCTGGCGGCGGCCGCGGCGGCGGGGGTCCTGGTGGAAATCCTGGTGATCCGCCGCCTCTACCGGCGTGACCACCTGGATCAGGTTCTGGCCACCTTTGCCCTGATCCTGATCTTTTCCGAGGGAACGCGCTGGCTGTTCGGGTCGTTCCCGCTCTATCTGGACGTGCCGGAGGCGCTTTCCGGTCCCGTCACCCTGCCCGGAGGCATCCGGTATCCGCTCTACCGGCTGGTCATCATCGCCATCGGGCTGGCGGTGGCGGCGGGGCTGTTCTGGCTGATCGCGCGCACCCGCATCGGCATCCGGATCCGCGCCGGCGAGAACGACCGCGAGATGATCGCGGCACTGGGGGTGGACATCTCGCGGCTCTACACGCTGGTCTTTGCCCTCGGCGCGGCACTGGCCGGGCTGGCGGGGGCGCTGGTGGGGGCGCTCCAGTCGGTTCAGGTGGGCATGGGCGAACCCGTCCTGATCCTGGCGCTGGTGGTGATCGTGATCGGCGGCATCGGGTCGATCAGGGGCGCGCTGGTGGGGGCGCTGCTGGTGGGGCTGACCGACAAGCTGGGCGGTTTTCTGCTGCCGCTCCTGTTTCGCGGCTTCATGGAGCCTGCCGCGGCGACTTCGGCAGGGGCGGCCCTGGCCTCGATGCTGATCTACATTCTCATGGCCGGGGTGCTGATATTCCGCCCCACCGGCCTGTTCGGGGCGGGCACATGAGGCGCGAAAGGCTGATCAATGCAGCGCTTCTGCTGGCGCTTCTGGCGGTGCCGCTCTGGGCCTGGGCGGCTGACGAGCCCTTCACCATCACCCTGGCCACGCGGGTTGCGATCCTGGCGCTGGCGGGGGTAGGGCTGAACATCGCGCTCGGGCTCGGCGGGCTGGTCAGCCTGGGGCATGCGATCTTCTTCGGCATCGGCGGCTATGCCATGGGCATCCTTGCCAGCCACGCGCAGGACCATGCCCCGCTTCTGGAGAGCCCGCTGCTGATCGAGGGCACGAAGTCGATGCCGGTCATCTGGCTGGTTGCCGTCATCGCCAGCGCGCTGGCGGCGCTGGTGATCGGGGTGCTTTCCCTGCGCACCTCGGGGGTCTATTTCATCATGATCACGCTGGCCTTCGGGCAGATGTTCTTCTTCTTCGCCGTCAGCTGGCCGGCCTATGGCGGAGAAGACGGGCTGTCGATCTATGTGCGCAACGAGTTTCCGGGGCTGAACACGCTGGATCCGATCCAGTTCTTCGCACTCTGCTTCGCGCTCCTGGCCGGGGCTCTCCTGCTCAATGCCCGCCTGGCGCGCGCGCCCTTCGGCCTTGCGCTGAGCGCGGCCCGTCAGAACGAGGCCCGGGTGCAGAGCGTCGGAATCGACAGCTTCCGTCTGCGGCTTGTCGCCTTCACCATCTCGGGGGCGATCACCGGGCTGGCCGGAGCGCTGTTTGCCGATCTCAACCGTTTCGTCAGCCCGGCGATGTTCAGCTGGCAGACCTCGGGCGAGATCATGATCTTCGTGATCCTGGGCGGAGTCGGCCGGCTGTTCGGGCCGGTGGCCGGGGCGGCGCTGTTCATCCTGCTCGAACATTTCCTGGGCGGGCTTTCCGAATACTGGCACGTGTTTCTGGGGCTGCTTCTGCTGGGGGTCGTCCTGTTCGCCCGCGGCGGGTTGATCGGCACGCTGGCCGGGCGCGAGGTGGCTCATGACTGAAGCGGCAGCACCGGTTCTCGAGATACGCAACTTGTGCAAGAGCTTCGGAGCGCTCAGGGCGACCGACGATCTGTCGCTGGAGCTGCGCCCGGGCGAGATTCATGCCCTGATCGGCCCGAACGGGGCAGGGAAATCGACCCTGATCGCGCAGATCGCCGGCGCCCTGAAGCCGGATTCCGGCACCATCCGCTTTCTGGGGCGAGACGTCACCGGGCTCGGCGTGGTGGCCCGGGCGCGGCTCGGGCTGGGGAGGACGTTCCAGATATCCGCCCTGGCGATGGAGCACACGGTGCTGCAGAATGCCGTTCTGGGTGCGATCGGGGCCGGCGGGGGGGCATACCGCTTCTTCGTCCCGGCGCTCGGCATGCCCGCCCTGGTGGCCCGGGCGCGGGAAGCGCTGGAGCGGGTCGGGCTCGAGGATCTCGCTGCCATGCGCACTGCCGAACTGTCGCATGGCCAGCGTCGGCAGCTGGAGATGGCGGTTGCGCTGACGCTGAAGCCGCGTGCCTTTCTGCTTGACGAGCCGATGGCCGGGCTGGGTGCCGACGGCAGCAGGAAGCTGACGGAATTCCTGGACGGGTTGCGCCGCGAGGCACCGATCCTCCTCGTGGAGCATGACATGGATGCGGTATTCGCACTGGCGGACCGGATCAGCGTTCTGGTTTACGGGCGGATCATCGCCACCGGCAGCGTGGACGAGATCCGGGCCCATCCCGAGGTGCGCCGCGCCTATCTGGGAGATGGCGCATGAAGCTGCTCGAACTGGAAGGGATCCACGCCGGATACGGGGCCTCGCAGGTCCTGTTCGACGTCGATCTGGCGCTGGCCGAGGGCGAGGTGGTGGCGCTCATGGGGCGTAACGGCATGGGCAAGAGCACCACCATCCGGGTGATCTGCCGCCTGCTGCGCCAGTCGGCGGGCAGCGTCCGCCTTGGCGGGCGCGACATCGGCGCGCTTGCGCCGCATCGTGCCGCGCGGCTCGGGCTCGGCCTGGTGCCCGAGGGGCGGCGCTGTTTTGCCTCCCTGACGGTTGCCGAGAACCTGCTCGCCGCCGCCCGCCCCGGCTACTGGGACATGGCGCGCGTCGAGGCGCTTTTTCCGCGGCTGGCCGAGCGCCGCGGGCAGTCCGCGGCCACGCTTTCCGGCGGCGAACAGCAGATGCTGGCGATCGGTCGGGCGCTGATGACCAATCCGAGGCTGCTGTTGCTGGACGAGGCAACCGAAGGGCTTGCGCCGGTGGTCCGCCAGGAGATCTGGGCCGCGATCGGCGCTCTCAAGCGCGAAGTCGGGCTGAGCATCCTGGTGGTGGACAAGTCCCTTCACGAGCTTTCGCAGGTGGCCGACAGGGCGGTGATCCTGGAGAAGGGGCGTTCCGTCTGGGCCGGTTCCGTGGCCGAGCTGGACCCGGAAGTGACCGGCCGCTACCTGGGGGTCTGACGATGCACTTTTCGCTGCGCCGCAAGGTCATGTTCAGGGATTGCGACCCGGCGGGGAGGGTGTTCTATCCGCGCTATTTCGAGATGATAAACGACTGCGTGGAATGCTTCTTTGCCGAGGCGATCGGCTGGCCGTTCGAGGCCGTTCATCCGGCGGCGGCGGTGCCCACGGCAAGGATAGAGGCCGTCTTCCCGGCCCCCTCGCACCACGGCGACATGCTCGATTTCACCCTTTCCTGCCGCCGGATCGGCCGCAGCAGCCTGTCGCTTCTGCTGCGGGCAGGCTGCGCGGGGCAGACCCGTCTGCAGGCGCGGGCAACGCTGGTTCATGTGGACGGAGGAGGAAGGCCCGCCCCCTGGCCCGCTCCTGTCCGCGATGCCCTGCAACCATATCTCGAGGAAGCGGAGCCATGAAACACAGGATCATCCACCCCGAAGGCTGGGCGCCTGCCAGAGGCTATGCGAATGGCGTGCTGACCCGGGGCGGCGTGCTCTATACCGGGGGGCAGATCGGCTGGAATGCGCAGCAGGTCTTCGAGGCCCGGGATTTCGTCGGCCAGATGCGCCAGGCGCTGCGCAATGTCGTTGCCGTGGTGCGTGCCGCGGGGGGCGAGGTGGAAGACATCACCCGGCTGAACTGGTATGTGACCGACAAGCACGAATATCTCGCCCGGCAGAAGGAAGTCGGGGAGGCCTACCGGCAGGTGCTCGGCCGCCATTTCCCGGCCATGACGATGGTGGTCGTGGCCGGGCTGATCGAGGACGAGGCGCTTGTGGAAATCGAGGCGGTCGCCGAGATTGCCGGTTCCGGGGGCTGACTTCCGGGGGCTGGCCGGCGCCGACGCGGCGCGAGGCGCCAGCCCGGCAGGGCACGGCAGGTTCCGCAGCGGCCCCGTGCGCATGCCCGCGGCCGCTGCCGGGCGGATGACCCCGTGAAGGATGACCCCGTGAAAACTGGAGGCCGCCGCCCGAAAATCCCGCGTTGCAACGGGTTGCAAGTTCTTTCGGCACAACAGTAGGCTCCGGGGCAGGCAATTTTCGCAACCAGGTTGAAAGGCAGGCATGAGGAAACCCGCAACCGTTGCCGCACTGGATGATCTCGGGCGGGTGCGCCTGTCGCAATCCTTTTTCATGCGCGAATTTCTCTACAGCGAAGTCGCCGCCCTTCACGGCATCGCGAACATCCCCGACGACCCGGAGCTTGCCATCGCCGCCGGGCGGGGCTTGTGCGAAAACCTGCTGGAGCCCTTGCAGGCCACCTTTGGCAAGGTGGTCATCCGCTCGGCCTATCGCTCCTGCGCGCTCAACCGGTTCTGCAACGAACAGCAGAAGGCCGGGAAGAAAGGTTACAGCTGCGCTTCGAACGAGGCCAGTTATGCAGGCCACATCTGGGACCGGCGCGATGCGCAGGGCTGCATGGGGGCCACCGCCTGCATCGTGATCCCGTGGTTTGCCAACCGCCATGAGCAGGGGCAGGACTGGCGCAGCCTCGCCTGGTGGATACATGACCACCTGCCCTATTCGGCGCTGTTCTTCTTTCCCAAAATGGCGGCATTCAACATCACCTGGCACGAAAACCCCGAGCGGCGGATTTCCAGCTACATCAAGCCCAGAGGCATCCTGACAAGGCCGGGGATGGACAACCACGACGGGGATCACTCCGCCTTCTACGAAGGCTTCCCTGCGCTCCGGCAGAGCTGATACCCCCTTTTCCGGTTTTTTTGTTATTTTCTTCCGGCACAGCCCCTGCCGCAGCGATTTCTTGCAACGGGATGCAACGCGAGGAATGACTTCCGGCTACACCCCGAGCAGATCAAGCGCCCTGACCGCATCCGGGCGCAGGGTGAAACCCCGGGTATCCGCATCAAATATGGCCAGCAAGCCGATGTAGAACCGCGCGGGGTCGCCCGCATCATCCTTGCGCGTATCGGCCAGCGGAGCCAGGCCAAGGTCGCCTTCCAGACGGCGGCAGAACCGGCCGAACTGCAAATGCCACGCCTGCCCCTGCCACCCCATCGCAGCGCTCAATGCTTCCGATGTCGCCCCCGGATTGTCCCGCAGCACCTGCAACCGCTTCCATTCGGTTTCCGTTGGCTGTGCCGCCTCGATAGCCCGCTTGCAGCGTGCAACCTGCCGTGACTGATAATCCGGCACCTCGCGATCCGGCCAGACGCGGCGCACCACATCATGCGGCCCCGGCGTGTTGACGCGCAGCCAGGCGGCGAAATCGACCTCCTGCATTGGAAGCGCGTGGAATTCGTCGATATAGGGGCTGGCGGCGTTGCGCTCCAGCAGGGCCTGCCATTTGTCAGGCGATCTGAAACGCCGGTGCAGCGCCATATGGCAAGGAAAGCAGAGGCGCGCCATGGAAAACGGATCATAATAATCCTCCCCGTGATACCCGATCCGCCCGGTCTTGCCGCAAATGTCACAAGCTGCCGGTTTCTCGATGATCTCCTCCCGCCGCAAGACCTGGAGCACCTGCTCGCCCCTTCGCCGCTCGGCTCCGGTGAAACCGTTATAGGGGTTGTCCCCGTCATAGGTGGGTTTCGGCAGACGCCTGACCGGAATATCGGCCGGAAC